>Ga0256834_1000363_pt1 | contig 33040 bp, 26 predicted proteins | sample 4281140metaG_FD_190536 | JGI IMG/M metagenome (GOLD analysis project Ga0256834, IMG submission 190536) | Hydrothermal vent microbial communities from East Pacific Rise, Pacific Ocean - 4281-140 | ecosystem: Environmental > Aquatic > Marine > Hydrothermal vents | place: Pacific Ocean: East...
GCTTAATTGTAATATCTTCACGTAGTGGAGTCCCTTGTGGGCTCCTTTTTAAACAAAATCAATGGAGTTCAAGCAAACAAGGCTCCCACAAGGGAAGCCACTACAGGGAATTTTTTCTCGTTCCCACACTCCTGCGTGAGAGTTGAGACATAGGTTTTTATCATACAAGACTGTAAAATTATTCTGATGAAAGGTTAATCCAGTATGGTGGTCAAGCCCAGCATTTCGGTGTTTGATTTAACAATGCTGTTGGGTTTCGCAAGCTCAACGCCAATCTACGGATTTTCTTCGTTCTTCACGCTCCACGTGGTAATGCACAAATATCAATAATGTCGACTCTGGTGGCGATGGCATCAATGATGGTGTGGAATATCCATCTGCTGGTGTGCTCCAAAAGCAAGCCCTTACTTTTATCTCAAATGTCGAGCTACCAACTCACTTGTTTTGGGTGTGTATTTGATGTCTTGCATGAGGATGTTTTTCTCGCCACGAGTCAGTTCTTGAAACTGTCCTGTGCGTAATTTTTTAGGTAAAAATACACCACCATAACGGACTCTTTTTAGGCGGTTAACTTTGAGGTCTTGAGATTCCCACAAACGACGAACTTCGCGATTGCGACCTTCTAATAATACCACATGAAACCATTGGTTTGCTTCTCCAATTCCTGCTTGTTGAATGTCGTTGAAGCGGGCTTTGCCGTCTTCAAGTTCAACTCCGTGGCGTAAGTTGTCTAGTTTTATTTGATCTACATCGCCAAAAATTCGACAGGCATATTCTCGGTCGATTTTTGTACTTGGGTGCATTAGGTGGTTGGCTAAATTGCCATCATTGGTGAATAAAATCAAGCCTGTGGTGTTGATGTCTAATCGACCAACATTTATCCAACGTTGGCGTTTGAGTTCTGGTAGGTTGTCAAAGACTGTTGGGCGACCTTTTTCATCTTTTCGCGTACATATTTCACCAAGTGGTTTGTTGTACATTAGTATTTGTAAATCTTGTGCTTGTGGTTCTATGACCCATTTGCGATTTTTCCAGTTAATAATGTCGCCTTCTTCAAGTGTTTGACCTAATTCAACCACTTTGCCATTGATGTATATTTGTGCCATTTTGATGGCTTTTTCTATTTGTCTGCGCGAACCTAAGCCACTGCGTGCTAGAATCTTTTGAATGCGTTCCTGTTTTATTTCAGTGACTGTTTCATTAGGTGTTTCATTTGATGCTTGGGTTGTTGTTTTTTCTTGACTCATTCTTCTTCGTTGTTGTTTTTGAATTGTTGTTGGAAGGCATCTTCTTTTGGTTTGGGCTCTAAGTCAAGCTCTGGCATGATAGTTTCGATATCTTTTATTTCCGCAAGAGTGGGTAAGTCTTGTAATGACTTCATGTTAAAGTAGTCTAAGAACTCTTTAGTCGTACCAAACATTGCCGGCTTTCCTGGTACATCCCGATAACCCAAAACCCGAATCCAGTCTCTATCCATCAAGGTGCGAATAATGTAACTGCTCACAGCAACGCCTCGTACTTCTTCAATTTCACCACGTGTTACGGGTTGTCTGTAGGCGATTAATGCGATGGTTTCGAGTAAAGCTCGAGTGTATTTTTTTGGTTTTTCTTCCCATAGTTTAGTAATCCATGGTTGTAGGGTTTGCTTAGTTTGTAGGCGAAAACCACTGGCAACTTCTTTTAGTTCTATGCCGCGATCTTCAAAATCTTTAGCAAGATTTTCTATAGCTTTAGCGATATCATTATGTGTTAACTCACTTTCAGACAATATGTTTTGTAAGCGTTTAATTGTCACTGGCTCACCAGCAGCTAATAATACGGCTTCAATAATGTTTTTTATTTGTTTAAGTTCCACTATTCTTCTCCTTCTACAGCTAATGACTTGATGTAAATTTGCCCATAGTTTTCTTCTTGAGTGATATCTAATACTTGAGATTTAAGTAATTCTAATACAGCTAAGAATGTCACGACAACACCTTGGCGTCCTTCATGAACATTGAACAATGATTCAAAAGTGAAAAATTTCTTATCGCGAATAACATCAAGTAGGTAAGTCATTTTATCACGAACACTTAAAGGTTCTCTCTCAATTTCATGAGAGATTTTTAAATCAGCTCGAGCTAATACATCTTTGAATGCCATAATAATGTCACGCATATCCACTTCAGGAGGAATAACAAAGCTTTTTTTCGATTCCACATGTGCACTGACGATACGGTAATCTCTAATTTCTCTTGGCAGTTCGTCAATATCTTGAGCAGCAGTTTTAAAACGTTCATATTCTTGAAGCCTGCGAACAAGTTCGGCACGAGGGTCATGCTCTTCTTCGCCTTCAGCTTCGATTTTGGGTAATAACATGCGTGATTTTATTTCTGCAAGCATGGCTGCCATGACTAGATATTCTGCAGCTAATTCAAAGTTCATTTCACCCAAAAGATTAATGTATTCGATGTATTGGTTGGTGACTTCGTTAATTGGTATATCTAATATGTTAAGATTTTGTCTGCGAATTAAGTACAGTAATAAGTCTAAGGGTCCTTCAAAAGCTTCTAAGATAACTTCTAAAGCATCAGGAGGGATATACAAGTCAGTGGGCATTTGTGTGTAGGGCTGCCCCTCGACAATAGCAAATGGCATTTCTACTTGAACAGCTACTTTGTTGGCAACAAGTTCCTTTGTTGAAGGGTTTTTAGACAAAATCAACGACTCCCTTTCCTTCACGGATGATAGTTGGTCCATTCTCTAATAATTCCACTATTGTTGATGGCTCTGTTGGCGTGTATCCAGAGTCAATTATGTATTCTAAGGCGTGACCAATTTGCTCATCAATTTCAAAAGCATCCAATTCTTCAACAGGTGCATTGTGTATTTCTAATGAAGAACTCATGAATGGTTCGCCCAATTCAGTGACTAATTCTGTTACGACTTTATGGTCGGGTAGTCTGACACCTATAGATTTACGGTGTTGGTGCTGTAATTTTTTTGGAACTCTGCGCGTAGCAGGGAGAATAAAAGTGTATGCTCCAGGTGTATGTGATTTAATGATTTTAAATGAGATGTTGTCCACAATGGCAAATTCACTTATTTGTGAGATGCTTTCACAAATAATACTGTAAAAATGTAATTTATCAATATGTCTAATTTTAGCAACGGTCTTCATTGCTTGTACATTATCTAGTGCCCAGCCAATGGCATAGCCAGAATCCGTAGGGTATACAATTAATTTACCTTTTCTTATGGCGTCAGCAGCTTGTTTTATTAAGCGTGGTTGCGGATTGTCTGGGTGAACGTGTAAAATTCGAGCCATTGTTATACCTTTACAAAGCGATTTTCATCGCGATTTTTTGCTACATGTTGTGGATTCCAAACGACTCCATTCATAATAACCCAAGCCCCCTCTTTGAGAGTTTGAACCGCAGCAATAGCGCAACCAATATTAAATATAGCATCTGTGCTGGCAAAGCGTGCAGGAGTTAATGCGCCCGTTAGGACAATGGTTTTGCCAGGTATTTTTGATAAATAATTTGCTGTAGCAACCATTGAATCAGTTCCGTGAGTAATCAAAAAGTGTTTTTCCTCTGATTTTTCAATAACTTTTTTAATGAGTTCACGGTCGTCATCATTAATGTAAAGAGAATCTTTTTTCATTAAAGACATCACTTCAAAGTGGAAAGCAACTTTAAATGTGTGTAGCAAATCACCTATGACAGGCGTGCCAATTTGGTATTCACTTGCATCATCAAAGTAAAGTTTGTCAATTGTGCCACCAGTGGTAATTATTTTTAATCGCTTCATTTTAAATTATTTTATGTCAAAAAATCTATTTTATCCATAAATGCAGCAAAACCCAATTCAAATTTACAATGTTCTGTTGCATAATACAGTTCTAACCATAATACCTAATAAATATGCTAAAGAAAACTTATTTTTTAATTGCATTCATGCTGATGTCAATTCACGCTTACTCTCAAGAAGGTGATGTGATTGAAAGCAAGAACGAAGAAATAGTAGCAATGAGTTTAGTGGCAACTCAAGATGTTGTGTTGGAGTTAAGGGGTAATTATGGGATTAAAGCCTCAGTTGAACTGACTAAAGCTTTATGGCAAGTACTGCATTCATACAGTAACCAACAACAAGCCCAAATCATTTGGCAATCTGCTATAAGTAAGGCGACTACTCTTGATAACTCGTTATCCACCGTTGTGAACTCTTACTATAATGCAGGAGAAGTAATGATTACTTATGTTAATGGCATGAGTGAGAAAAAGTGGAATGAAAAGAGACGTTTTAATGTGGTTAACAAAGAAAAATTAAATAATTTTTTAAAGATGAATGATGATTTAACTATTTATTTTAATTTGCTCCCTGTGTGGGATTTGTTATTGCAAAATGTTGATAAACAGGAAAATATTGACTGGCAAACTGTCTTTCAAAAGAGTCTGAAAGTATTTGAACAAAAAGAGCTTGTTCAGGATTCTGGTGACAAGAAGTTCTTGCCATTAGCAGAGTCAGAATCCCAAAGTAAGGAAGTTTTGAGTGAGGTGACAACAATTGTTGCTGAATTTAATGCTTGGACACAAAGTGACAATAGACTTCTTGATTTGTCTATTTTAATGCAAAAGGTAGAGCTGGTAAAAGATAAAGGTCTAAGTCATGCCTTGATTCGTTTTGTTTTAGCAAAGGATAGTGAACAACTATTATCCTCAACAATGAGTTGGTTTGCACTTGCTCAGCAATTCATTGGTGAAGTTAATTCTTTTAGTGAAAGCGATTTAATCTTTTATCAGCAGTTTATTGAAGAAAATGACACATGGTTTTTAACCAAAGAGCAGGATTTAATCGCTGTTGATACAAGGTTGCCAGAACTTGTTGAGTCGAGCTTTCATCAATTAAAACCCATTGTCAAAAACCCACATGGTATTGCAAGTGTTGAACTAACTTCAGTTTATGAACTTCTTTATCCTAATTTTGATAAATACATGGGGTCTCCATTTCGTAAAAAAATTAGAAGAGATTTAGAAGTTTGTTTAAATATCAGTGAAGAATTTGCTCCTTATCCGCAAGAACCCATTGATGAAAAACAATTTAAAGGGTGTGTTGATGATATTTATAACTCAGCAGTTAATGAAGCAACATCACGTGAGCTATCAGGTACTTTAATAAAAGTTGAAAATAAACAAGCATTGGATCGAGCATTGGCTTTACCTGTTTGGCAGACAATAAATATTCTTTACGCTAACTTGGCATCAGTTGAGTGCCTCAAGACAACCAAGCAATTACCCAACCCATTAGAATGGACCATGGCTGCTGAATCTATGTTGTGGTTTGCTGATAGGTGGCCTGCTTATATGGAAAAATTCCAACAAAGGAATAAAATTCAAGGTATTATTTCTAAAGGAGAGGTATTGATTGATGGTCTGGAGTGTACGGCAGGAAAAAATCGTGAATTATTAAATTCTGAATTTAATCGAGTGGTGCAATCATGGAAGCAAGTTGAAACGGATATACAAAAAGTGATAGAAGAATTCAATGCGGCTTTCTTAAAAATAGGCAGTGACCTAGATTTAATAGATGATACGCAAAGTAAAAGTAATTACCGCGTGGAGGGGGCTAAGATTGCCGCATGTGATGTGCAAAATTCTTGTGGGGTTTTGGTAGAACTCGAGCCATCAAGAGCTTTGTATAGCCTTTTCCCTAGCCATTTACTAGTGGCAGATCAATTAAAACAAGGCAATGTAAAGCTGTGCTATGACGATGTAGGCTGGGAAGATAGGCGTGCAGCACCGACGCATTTAGATAATAATAATGTGGCGAATTATAGGGGTAAATTTAGTTTTTCATTAAAAGGATTTTACAATGAGCAATTAGTGTTCTCTCGCAAAATTACAGACAAACAAGAATACAATTATATCTTTGCGGCTAATACAGAGGAGGTCTTGAATACCTACTGCCCATTATCGATAGTCGGTGACAAAATTTCTACAAAACTAGAAAGAGGTACTTTTGGGCTGGTTCCCAATAGGTTGACTTTCTTGACGGCTTCGCGAGCTAATGAGACTGATATTTTGGTTGGTAACTGGGCATCAGGAGAAGAGTGGGAAAACGCTATACTTAGTGACGATGTTGAAGTGGTGTCGGAAGATAATTTAGAAGAATTGCAAACGAATATTTTGACAGCTTATCAAAAAAAGGCTAAACAGCTACAAGATATAATCTATAAAAGTATATTGAAAACGCAACCAAATGCATCCGATGTGCAAAAGGGTTTAGCGATAAGTTTTGCCACTATGCAACGGCATGAGAAATTATTGTTCTCATACAATTATATTTTGCAAATGGATAGATTAATGCAAGATGATGATTTGCATGGACTTTTCTTTGGAAGTAATAAAATGGTTGATGCCTCTTCTATAAAGAATCACTTCAATAATCAAATGAATATTAATACGTTGCAAAGTGAAGTTGAACACAATTTAAAATCAAACCAAGAAAAATGGAATGCTTTGTCTAACCAAATGTCCAACTCTCATATTCTTTCTCTGCTTTACCGACTGGATTCAATTTATCCATAGAAAACTGAAGGAAAATATTGGTCATTAGGGGCTAGGCTCATTAACAAACATAAAAAATACAAATTCATGAATACAATTAAACTTATTACTCTTTTATTATTTATCAGCTTTACTCAATTTAGTCTTGCTCAAGATGAGGAGCTGCTTGATGTTGATGATGCTTTTGCACCAAGAATTTTGAAAATTGATGCTGATAGCATTGCTTTGCGATTTGATATTGCCCCCAAATATTATTTATACAAACATGCTTTTAAGTTCCCCAACGAAAATCAGAATGTGGTTTTTGGAGAAGCTCAAATACCAAATGGGCACAAAAAAGAGGATGAGTTTTTTGGTGAAGTTGAAACGTACCACGATAAGATTGATATTGTTGTTCCATATACCAATAAGGATGTGAAACGCACAACAAAGTTTAAGTTTAAATACCAAGGTTGTGCGGAGGCGGGGGTCTGTTATCCACCTCAGACTAAAGAAGTTGAAATAAAATTACCCATTCAACAAATTGCAACACTACCGACTAACTCTTTAGACTCTCCAGCTGGTAATGGTTTAGGGCTTAATTTGGCTAGTTCAGGTTGGAATGGTCAAAGTGATTCGGTGTTGCCAGAGTCAGAAGCTTTTACTTTTGAAACGATTGCATTAGATGCCAATAATTTATCAACGCGTTTTACTATGGGTGATAATATTTACTTATACAAAGACAAGCTTAAATTGAAATCTTTAACTAAGGGAATTGATATTGGTGAGCTTAAGTTTCCAAAAGGTAAAATCAAACAAGACCCGCACTTTGGAGAGGTAGAGGTGTTTTTTGGACAAATAGAAGTAGCTGTTTTGGTTAAACGTCAAGTCGGCTCTCCCAATCAACTACAGTTACAAGCCGAATTTCAAGGCTGTGTTGATGAAGGTATTTGTTATCCACCTTCACGCAGGCTTATAACTGTTGACTTGCCAGATAATACAATCACTGCAAACTCAGTTGATAATAGTGACTCTCAAAAACTTTCTGAACAAGCTCAGATTCAAATAGATTTAGAAAAAAATTCGTGGTGGAAAACAATTCTCAAGTTTTTTGGTTTTGGGTTGTTGTTGGCATTAACGCCATGTATTTTTCCCATGATTCCAATTTTGTCAGGTTTGATAATGGGGCAGGGAGAAATTACTCGAAGCCGCTCTTTTATGTTGTCATTGGTTTATGTGCTGGCTATGGCATTGGCGTATACGACTGCAGGAGTCATTGCTGGATTGTTGGGAGCTAATATACAAGCGGCTTTACAAGTGGACTGGGTTATTATTTCTTTCAGTTTGGTTTTTGTGGCTTTGGCAATGAGTATGTTTGGTTTTTATGATTTGCAGTTGCCAGCGTCGTGGCAATCGAAATTATCTAATGTCAGCAATAACCAAAAATCAGGGTCATACATTGGTGTTGGAATAATGGGCTTTTTATCTGCCATTATTGTTGGTCCTTGTGTAGCCCCACCACTAGCTGGAGCCGTATTGTATATTTCTAACACAGGAGATCCAATTGTCGGTGGCTTTGCTTTGTTTGCTATGTCAATGGGAATGGGCGTGCCACTGTTGTTAATAGGAGCCTCTGCAGGAAAATGGATGCCACAATCAGGCGGGTGGATGAATGTGGTTAAATCCTTCTTTGGTATTGCCTTAATCGCTATGGCAATTTGGTTTTTATCCCGCATTATATCGCCTAAAGCAACTATGATTCTTTTTGGGGTGTTAGCACTGTTGTCATCTGTATTTTGGTATCGTTATGCGGTTAAAAATATTAAAAAAGGCAGTAAGTTAATTTGGTTGTTTTTAATCTTTAAAGTCACTTTAATAGCAGTTGGGGCAGCACAAATATACGGTGCAGTCAAGGGGCATACTAATTTTATGCAACCGTTAACACAGAAGCAGGTATTTAAGTTTCAAAAAGTTACAAGCTTAGAAGAGCTGCAGGAAGTCATTGCTCAATCAGATAAGACTGTGTTGTTGGATTTTTATGCTGACTGGTGTGTTGAATGTGTGCACATGGAGAATACGACATACAGTGATGGTGCGGTGAAAGATCTATTGTCTAGTTTCACTGTGCTAAAAGCAGATGTCACTGAACAAAATGAGTCAGACAAAGCGTTAATGAAGAAATTTAAAATTGTCGGACCTCCAGCCACCTTGTTTTTTGACAAGCAAGGTCAGTTGATACAACAATCAAGCTTTTTTGGTTATAAAAATGCAAAAGAATTTATTGAACATTTAAGGAACCTCTGATTTAGCAAGCATAGATCAATAATAATAAAATTGGTACTATTAAGAAGTCTTCATCGTCCTGAATTATGATACTATGTCGCAGGGTTGATATCAAGATGTTTGTAGTTTTAGTGATATGTGTGACATTTCTATACCAAGGTGTTATTATTAAAGGCTATACTATTTAATATTGAAAGAGGGTTTTATGAAATTCAAAGTAATCTTAAGCTTGTTAGTTAGCTTTTTGTTGGTTTCTGTTGTGTCAGCTTCAGAACGAAGCATGTATATAATTAAGTTGAAAAAAGAAAGTTTGGTACACTATAAAGGTGACGTTGCTGGACTTAGGACGACATCACCTGCTGCACTTGGAGTTAGAAAACTAGATGCAAAGTCAGCAGATTCTATAGCCTATTTATCTTTTTTGGAGAATGACTTAACACAAGTTAAATCAAGCATTAGTTCTCTTTTTCAAAGAGATTTAGGAAAAACACATGATTATTTTTATGCAAGCTATGGTTTTGCCCTTGAGCTAACGCAGGACGAGGCAATTTTATTGGCTAACCAAAGTTATGTGCTTAGTGTTGAAAAAGATAAGCAATACGAATTAAATACAGATGCCGGGCCAAAATTTATAGGAGCAAACACCTTGTGGGATGGCACTAATATGCCTGACAGCTCCCTTAATCAAGGTGAGGGTGTTATTGTTGGTATAATTGATACTGGTATAAATATGACACATCCTTCATTTTCAGATTTGCCAGAAGATGGTTATGACTTTGCTGCAGCCAACCCTTTGGGTGCAGGAAACTTTGTCGCAGGTTCGGCTTGTAGTGCTACTTTTGTTTGTAATGACAAGTTAATTGGAGCTTGGGATTTTGCAGATGATGGTACAGAGACAGACGGTCCCGAGGACTCTAACGGTCATGGGTCACATGTGGCAAGTACTGCAGCTGGAAATGCCATTACTGCACCACCAGGTGGGTTTGTCAGTGTGACTGGAGCTGTTTTAAATGCACCTGAAATCTCAGGAGTTGCACCACATGCCCACATAATTTCATATGATGTATGTGTTAACAGTTGTAGTGGCTTTGCTATTTCTTCTGCTATTAATCAGGCAATTGCTGATGGTGTTGATGTTATCTCATTTTCTATAAGTGGGGGCTTAAGCCCTTGGTCTTCGTCAAATTCAGATAGAATATATTTAGATGCGGTAGCGGCAGGTATTATGGTGTCTACCTCTGCTGGTAATACAAGTGCTTCGACACCAACTACTTTTGGCAATGTTAATCATAGAGGTCCGTGGTTGCTTTCGGTAGCCATGTCAACACATAATAGGGCAAATAGTAATGCAGTGACGATTACTGATCCTGCTCCTGTTCCTACTTCTTTAGTTGACATGTATGGTTTACTAGGGTCAGTGGATAATTTTACAGGTGATGTAGATGCTGGTTTATTGTATGCTGGAAATGTTGAGCCGGGCAATGAGGAAGGCTGTACTGCATTTGCAGACAATACGGCATTTACAGCTAAAATAGCCTTGATAATACGAGGAAGTTGTAATTTTTCCGTAAAAATTGATAATGCTGCTGCAGCTGGAGCTGTTGCCGCTATTATTTATAATGGAGTTTCAGATTTGCCCATAGTAATGGGTGCCATTGACTCAACGACTATCCCTGCTGTTATGATTGGCTTGGCAGATGGGGATGCTATTGTTAGCTTTATTTCCACGGTTGTTGCAACTGATGTTAATGCATTTATTTCTGGTACTGCAATTTATTCACTAATTGACTCTTTAGGCAATATATTAAGTGATGGAAGTTTAATAGGTCCTAATAATTCATTTAATGTAACAAAGCCAGACATTAATGGACCTGGAATTGCTATTTTTGCTGCTGTAGCCTCTGCATCAGGACCCTCGCCTCAGTTTGATTTTTTGACAGGAACCTCGATGTCAGCTCCCCATGTTTCAGGTTCATCTGCTTTACTTATTGCTGCTCAACCTGAATGGAGTCCGTCACAAATCAAAGCTGCAATAATGATGACAGCAGATACATCAGGGCTTAGAGGTTCAGGAGATCCAGTCAACGCAGATGATGTTGGTAGTGGTACTATTGACTTAAGAAAGGCCGCTAAGGTTGGTTTGACAATGGATGAAACCTTTGCAAATTATTTGGCAGCTGACCCTGCGGCAGGAGGCACTCCAGAAACTTTAAATATTCCAAGTGCACGTAACTCAGTTTGTGGAGCTTCTTGTAGTTGGACGCGTACATTAACTAGTCAGTTGCCTGTTAATACTAGTTGGACAGTTGCAGCTGTAACAGATGGAACATTCTCCTTATCTGTTTCACCGATGAGTTTTGATGTTATTGTTGAAGCTGTTGACAATCCTGATGTGATATTTAAAAATAGTTTTGGTGATGATATAATTATCCCTATTGTAACTCAGAACATTTCATTTACTGCAACAGGAGTTCCAACTACAGCTGCAGAAATGTCTTATGGAGAAATCATCTTAACTGAAGTTAATGGTTTGTCACCTGATTTAAGAATAACCGTAGCGGTAAATCAAGTGTTGCCATCTAACTAGTTTCTTCTTGATGTCAGTTGATTCTACAAAAAGCCCTGCAAATTATTGTAGGGCTTTTTTTAAAAGCTAATTTTAGATGGAATAATTTTCATGATGTCAGAAAAGATACCAGCGGCAGTAACGTCGGCTCCTGCTCCATAGCCACGTAAAACCATTGGTATTGGTTGGTAATACTGGCTGTAAAAGGAAATGGCATTTTCGCCATCTTTTACAGAGTAAAGGGCGGAACTAGCAGGAATCTTCTCTATTTTTACTGAACACTGTTTAGGTGTGACTGTACCTATATAACGTAACACACAGTTTTCATTTTGTGCTTGTTGGTTTAATTCTTTAATGTTTTTATCTAGTTGTGGAAGTTTGTTCATGAACTCTAGAGTACTAGGGCAATCGATAAGGTCTTGAGTTAATAAGGAGTCTATTTTGACATCACTTAACTCTAAATCTAGTCCTGACTCGCGAGCAACAATAAGGACTTTGCGGGCAATATCCATGCCACTTAAATCATCGCGTGGGTCAGGTTCTGTAAATCCTTTTTCTTTTGCTTTTAACACAGCATCAGACAGTGGTAACCCTTCATCAAGCTTACCAAAAATGTAGGACATTGAACCAGATAAAATACCTTCAAATTTAACCAGTTTATCGCCTGCACGCAATAAGTTTCTGAAGGTATCAATTACGGGCAACCCAGCACCGACATTGGTTTCATAATTGAATTGACGATGCGTATGAAGCGCAGTTTGTTTTAATTGTTTGTAATAATCATAGCTAAGAGTGTTTGCTTTTTTATTGGCTGCGACAACATGGTATCCCGCTTCAAAATAATCGCAATAATCTTCAGCAATTACGGTGGAAGATGTGCAATCAACTATAATTGGGTTAATCATGTTGGATTGTTGTCTAAATGCTTTGAGTTGTTCTTTATTAAATTCTTTTACACCTGTTTGTAATGATTTTTTATATTGGCTAAGGTCGATGCCATTCTCATTTAATAATGCACCTTTAGAATTAATAATGCCGCATACTTTTATATTGATGTTTTGTTTGTTCAAATAAGCTTGTTGTTTTTGAATTTGCATTAAAAATGCATCGCCTACAAGACCACAACCGATAAGTATGATTTCTACTTGTTGACGCGAATCAAAAAATAATTGATGGCAACTTTTCAAGCCACGTTTAATTCGGCCTTCTTCAATGACTGCTGAAATAGAACGTTCGTTTGACCCTTGAGCGATGGCAATAATATTAACATTGGCTATAGCTAATGATTGGAAAAATTGCGCTGCAGTTCCACGGCGTTTTTTCATGTTATCAGAAATTAATGTAATAATAGCTAAATTATCTTTAAATGAAATCGGTTCAAGCATGTGATTCTTTAGTTCAAGTGCGAAAGTTTCTTCCAAACACTGTTGAGCCAATAGTTTGGAATGGGTGTCAATGCAAAAGCTAATTGAATATTCAGAAGATGACTGAGTTATTAGTACGATGCTAATGTTTTTATCACTCATGGTGTCAAATACGCGCGCTGCCATACCGACCATGCCTTTCATTCCGGGTCCACTGACAGTAACCATTGTGATGTTTTCAAGGCTCGATATGGCTGTGGCAAAATTATCTGTCGTATGGGAGTTTTGGCTGATGATTGTGCCCTCTGACTCTAAGTTAAACGTATTTCTAATGACACAGGGAATATCTGCTTGCATAAGCGGTGTTATGGTCTTTGGATGCAAAACACTTGCACCAAAGTAAGAAAGCTCCATTGCTTCATAATAGCTTAGTTGTGGGACCAAATAAGCAGAGCCAACTTCACGTGGATTGGCGTTATACACACCATCAACATCTGTCCAGATTTCACATTTATCAGCATCAAGACTTATGGCAAGCAAGGCTGCAGAGTAATCTGAGCCATTACGTCCTAAAGTGGTTGGTTTTCCAGATGGACTTGAGGAGCAAAAGCCTGGCATGAGAAGAACTTCAGTATTGCAATCTTTGTACTGTGCAAAGTTAGATTTACATTGTGCAATGTCAACTTCGCCACTAAAGGCATCTTCTGTTGTTTTAATATGTGCTCTAGCATCAATAACATCCACGTTTAATCCAAGAGATACAAGCTGTGTGTACATAAGTGAAATTGAGAGTTGCTCTCCTAGTGTAATCAGCCATGCATAAATATCATCTGGGCATTGACCCAGCAAAGACACGCCCTGTAATTTTGCCTGTGCTTCTTGAAATAAGTAACTAATACTGGTTTGTTGTTTTTGTGCTTCTAAGCGGCAGGCGCAATTAAGCTCAACTAGTGCTTTGTTGTGAAAATCCTCAAGAGTATCAACTTTACTTTTCCAGTCTCCACCATCAATAGCTGTTGATATAATATCTATAAGGCTATCTGTCACTTTGCCCATAGCTGATAAGACAACACCAACTTTTGTCTGTTGTGAAGCTTGAAAAATAATTTGTGCAACTGTACTAAGTTTCTTGGCTGTGGCAAGTGATGTACCACCGAATTTTTTAACATGCATTTTATTTACTATTTATTTAGTCTTCTAAGAAAGACCGACTATAGCAAATGCGCTATTTAATCTCTATTAGAAACAACTAATAGAGTTAAAATTATAAATTATGCTGGAATTTGATGTATTGAACGTTGCCTGAAAGGCTGTCAAAATTAGTTATTTGAGTGCTGCTGGTATTGCTTTTTATTTGTTGTTTGGAGCCAAAAGAGAATGTAGTATTTTCAGAAAAATGCCAATCAATCTCAAATCCCATTCGCGCCTGGTCTGACAAGAAATTGTTATTCTCAATAACACTATCCGTAATTAATGACGCACCAAATTTTTTATTTTTAATACCCAAGGCAAATGAGCTCATGTTAACGTTGTCTGTGTTAAAACCAATTAAGTTGGCGCCATTTAATTTTCCATAGTCTAGATTAATACCAAGTTTCAGTTCATTGCCAATGCCAATATCGGATGACAAGCCAATCTTATAACCTTTGAGTCTAGTATTTGTATCCAAAGTTGGTTGTAAAGATCGAGACGCAGATTTGTTTAAAGAACGAGTAGGGGTGTTCTGTGAGGGAAGGTTAAAGTAATTTTTATAGTTTGCATCTTCAAAAAGGTTTACATTTATACTAAATAAATTTGAAAAACTCCAAGCCATCTCGACTTCATCACGAAAAGAGTTTGTCTTTTTTGAGGATAACGAAAAAAGTTTACTGGGTTGAGATGCGTTTGTTTTTATCCACTCATCATCTTGATTTTCTTGGAGGTGATAATTAATAAGTTGAGGGTCAATTCTTTGGAAATTAAGAGAATTTTCATCTTTTGCATTGGCAAGCATAGAGAACAGTGTCAAAGCCAGCAATAATAGATTACAAATTAATTTCACTTTAGTTTCAACTCCTAAAACTCTAAATTTAACAGATATTTAGAACACATAGCTCATGTAAAGTTCCCACGAATGTCTTAATAGTAGCATAATATAATAAAAATACAATTAAAATTGTGACACATTTCTAGGATGTGACATTTAGTATGCTACATGGTTAATATATATTTTCACTATTCTATTGAAGGCTTTTAGTTACGTTTATAGAGTCAGAATTTGTGAAGCTGGAAGAATGAAGTATTGAGAACCTAATTAACTCTGGCCCCAAAAAAAATGTTGAATATTTTTGATTAACATTAGGTTCTGTTGGGTAATGTAATTTCCATACTTATTTGTAATTTTACTTGGATTGGAATTATGAGAGTGTAAGTACTAGTATTGTTAGGGCTAATTGAAGTCTGCTCATTTTCATGCAAATACTGGATAGAGTAGATTCTCTTCTTGTTCTTTATCAGTGTAGTTAACATATTCCCAGCAATCAGTTTGTTTTAAAAGTTTCCGTGCTAACTCGTTATTTAATGCATGCCCTGACTTATAACCATGAAATGCGCCAATAACTGGGTGACCCAGTTGATAGATGTCACCAATAGCATCTAATATTTTATGTTTAACAAACTCATCTTCATAGCGTAACCCATCTTGATTGAGTACACGATAATCATCTAGTACGATGGCATTATCCATGCTACCACCTATAGCAAGATTGTTATCTCTTAGCATTTCTATATCACGCATAAAGCCAAAAGTACGGGCACGTGATATTTCTTTTATAAAAGCATTGCTTGATAAGTTTATTTCTTTGGATTTAGTGTGTTCAGAAAAAGCAGGGTGATTAAACTCAATATCAAATCGCAGTTTAAAACCGTTATAAGGTTCAAAGCGGGCAATTTTATCATCATGTTTAATTTCAACAGCTTTAGTTATTTTTATAAATTTTTTGGCTTTGTCTTGTAATGAAATACCTGCCGATTGGATTAGAAATACAAAGGGTCCTGCACTACCATCCATTATTGGTACTTCTGATGCGCTTAGTTCAACAATACAATTATCAATGCCCATACCACAAAAAGCTGCCATTAAATGCTCAACTGTTGCAACACGAATGCCATCTTTAATCAGTGTTGTGGACATACTTGTATCACCAACTAATTCAGCATTAGCTTTAAGGTATTTAGGAGTATCTAAATCTGTTCTAACAAATATTATTCCAGTATCAACATCTGCTGGTTTAAGTGTAATATAAACCTTTTGACCTGTATGAATGCCAACGCCTGTAGCTCTGACAGTATTTTTCAGGGTTCTTTGTTTTATCATTATTCTTTTTACTGCACTCTTAATATTTGTGAAGTTTAGCACATTAACCGTTTTATTAAAAATAAAGGTTGCTAATTAACCACTGCATGTATTATTTTTACCACACAGGTGCTGTTTTTGTGGGTTTTTCAGCCACAATATAAAAATAATTGCAGCTTCGGAGGTGAAACTGCAATTGATCATACCTTTTCTGTTCTCGGAAAAGCTCCTAATCGGCCTGATTTCGTAAAAATGCAGGAATATCAAGATAGTCTTCAGATAGCATTTGGTCCTTCTCAGCCTTAATAACGCTGCTTTCTTCAATGTTATCTATCTGATGGGCTGCCGTTGCTGAACTTACAGCATGAGACGGACGTTTTGTCCTATAAGAAGGTGAAATTTCAACATGTTCTTCAGTTGGTTTAACCAATTGAACTTTTTTCTCGCCTTTGCCATTTATTCCTGTAGCAACGACTGTTACACGCAATTCGCCTTCCATTTCCATATCAATTGATGTGCCTATGACCACTGTGGATGTATCTGAAGTGTATTCTTCTACCATTTCACCAATTTCTTGAATCTCTCCTAAACTTAAATCCATTCCACAAGTGACATTGACTAAAATACCTTTTGCTCCATGCATATCTATGTCTTCAAGTAACGGACTGTTAATTGCTAATTCAGTTGCAACAGCAGCACGATCATCACCTCGACCAATGCCTGTACCCATCATTGCCATACCCATTTCTGACATAACAGTTTTTACATCTGCAAAATCGACATTAACCATGCCAGGGTTGGTAATCAAATCTGAAATACCCTGAACTGCACCATGCAAAACATCATTAGATGCTTTAAATGCATTAAGCAGTGTCACATCTCTATCGAAATGACTAAGTAGTTTCGCATTTGGGATAGTGATTAATGAATCAACACTTTCTTCAAGCTCAGTAATGCCTTTATCAGCAACCATCATTCTTCTTTTTCCTTCAAAAGGAAATGGCTTTGTCACTACAGCAACAGTCAGAATATTCATTTCTTTTGCAATTTGAGCCACTACTGGTGCAGCACCAGTACCTGTGCCACCACCCATGCCTGCAGTTATGAAAACCATGTCTGTACCTTCTAACATTTCTTTGATGCGCTCTCTGTCTTCCAAAGCGGCTTGGCGTCCAACTTCAGGATTTGCACCAGCTCCAAGGCCTTTAGTTACATTCTGACCTATTCTAATTATGTTTTTACACTTTGTTTTATCTAGTGCCTGCACATCTGTATTGGCACAGATAAATTCTACTCCTTGGATGTCAGCTTCAACCATTTGTTGTACAGTGTTGCCACCGCCGCCACCAAGACCGATTACTTTGATTACAGCACCGCTGTTGTCATTTTCCATTATTTCAAACATTTTATTACCTCCGAAAATGTTTAAGTGAGAGTACAAAATATACTCTCTGTTAGTTTAATGAATGCACTTGCATTCTCTTTTTTTAGTTAAAAATACTTGTAAATGCCTGCCAAGCATCCACTTTGTTAAAATTCAGAAAAAAACCATTTCTTGAATTTACTCAACCAATTGCTAGGTTCGTTGAGGTTGTTACCACTTTGTTCGTATTGGTTTCCATAAAGGAGTAAACCGACGCCGGTTGAATGTACTGGATTTTTAACAACTTCCTTTAAACCCGATATATTCTGTGGTGTACCAATTCTTACTGGTAGGTGAAAAATTTCTTCAGCTAATTCGACGGTTCCTTCCATCTTAGATGCACCACCAGTTAAAACGATTCCTGCCGCTATTAATTCGGCATAACCGCTTCGTTGTAGTTCTGCTTGCACTAAAGTAAAAAGCTCTTCATAGCGAGGCTCTACCACTTCAGCAAGTGTTTGTCTTGCCAGTCTTCTTGGCGCTCTATCGCCAACACTTGGTACTGATATCGTCTCTTCTGCGGATGCTAGTTGGCGTAAAGCACAAGCGTATTTTAATTTTATTTCTTCTGCATATTGTGTTGGAGTTCGCATCGCAACAGCAATATCATTTGTGACTTGATCACCAGCTATAGGAATGGCAGATGCATGCCTTATGGCTCCATGGGTAAATACGGCAATATCAGTAGTGCCTGCCCCTATATCAACTAAACAAATGCCTAGTTCCTTTTCATCATCCGTTAAAACCGCTGCTGAGGATGCTAATTGTTCTACAATTAGTTGATCAATATTAAGTCCGCATCGCGCCACACATTTTGATATGTTTTGCGCTGCCGAATCTGAGCCTGTGATTAAATGAACGCGGGCTTCTAATCTTACTCCAGACATACCAATTGGGTGTCTGATACCATCTTGACCATCAATGACATATTCTTGTGGTAAAACATGTAAGACACGTTGGTCAGCGGGAATAGCAACAGCTTTGGCAGCATCTAGAACTTTATCAACATCACTTGCTGTGACTTCTTTGTCTTTTATTGCCACAATACCATGTGAATTAATACTGCGAATATGAGAACCTGCAATACCAGCATAAACTGATTTAATTTCACATCCTGCCATTAGTTCTGCCTCTTCAATGGCTCGGCGAATAGACTGTACTGTTGATTCTATATCAACCACTACGCCACGTTTTAATCCTCTAGATGGAGAAGAACCAATACCAACGACTTCAAGCGAGTCGTCTTTGTGTTGTTCTCCAACAATAGCAACAATTTTAGAGGTTCCAATATCTAATCCAACTACTAAAGAATTGTCTGTTTTTTTAACCATTCGAGTTTCCGTATTCCTGTATTTTGGTGAGTTCTAGTTTAGTCTTATCACTGTGATTTAATTTTTCAAACTGTTTATATTTTTTCTGCCACTTGACTGCATAGCCATTGGTGTATCTCAAATCAATATAGCTTGGTAATGTTTCGTTTGTATTAAGTAAAGACTCCCATGTTTCTGCAAGTCTAACTAATTTCGCATCTTGATAATCTGATCCAATAATAATGTTAATGCCATTATTTAATTCTATATTCCAACTACCTATAGTACTTATTTCACAGGCAGTAATTTCAAAACCAATATTTTTTATAATGTCATTAAAACGCATGTACTTACTCCACACAATTTTAGAATTATTGGTTTTACTCTTAAAGTGTGGCAATGATGATAAGTCTTCTAAGCTATCGACCTCAAAAATATCACCATTATTGTTGAGTAATTTTTGTTCATTCCAAACGGCAACTGCTTTATGTTCTTTGAGTTTAATGCGAAGAGTGTTAGGCCATTTTTTAGTAACACTAATATCACTCACCCACGGAATTTGCATGAGATTGTCTCGAATTTTATTTGCATTGAGCTTAAAGAATGATCGTTGTTTGTTTGTTGCAACAGTTAGTCGTATTTGTTCGGAATTTACTCGCTTAAATTCTGCATCAACAACTATATTGGATATTTCCCAGTGTTCAGACTTAATCATTCCTGACATAAATGCAGCCATCAACAAAAAGGTAAATGAAATCATAAGCAGTGATAGTTTGGCACCTTTAGTCATTTTTCACCTCTGTAAAAGCAGTGGATAAAATATTTAGAACCAATTGATTAAAATCCCATCCAACTGCTTGTGCAGCTTTGGGTACTAGGCTTGTTTGTGTCATTCCAGGTGTTGTATTAGCTTCTAAAAACCAATGTTTATCCTGTTTGTCCACCATAAAGTCTATGCGACACCAGCCTTTTAGATGCAGTACATTAAAGGCATTTAGTGCATCTTGTTGTACTGCCTTTTCTAGTTTTTCACTGTAACCACTTGGACAAAAATATTCTGTTTGCGTGCTGTTGTACTTAGCTTCATAGTCGTATAAATCAATACTGGGTTTAATTCGAATGACTGGCAATGCTTGTCCTTTAACAATGGCAACGGTGCACTCACTGCCTTCGATGAACTCTTCGATAAGTATGGAGTCCACCAACTTTAATGCCTTGTTTACGCATGTATGTAATTCATTTTTATTATCCGCATAAAACAATCCAACACTCGAACCTTCTTGAGTGGGTTTAACTATCCAAGGTCCTGTGCCTTGTATTTGTACTTGATTGTTATTTGTGACGACTTGTGAGGATGGTGTGCTTATGCCATGTGCTTGAATAATAGTTTTTGCAATACTTTTATCCCAACTCAAAACGGCACCCTTTAGGTTGCAACCAGTGTAAGCAATGCCCATGGATGACAGAAAACCTGCCAACTCACCATTTTCACCCGCTTCTCCATGGAGAATATTGAAAACAGCATCAAATGATTTTAAGTCGCTTTTTAATAGTTTATCTATACCATCAATTTGAATGGCGTTAATGGATTGTGCAGTTAAAGCATTGGTTACAGCAAGACCTGATCGTAGAGATACTTCTCTTTCAGCGGATTTCCCACCCATAATGACAGCAATTTTTAATTCAGATAAAGGCTTATTAAACATGAGTTTGTTCCTCTGTTTTTAAGCCATTATTTTTTTCTATTGCTTTACTAATGTTACCGATACTGCCAGCTCCAACAAATAAGACTAAATCGTCATTTTGAATGATGTCATTTAAATCAGTTGTTAAATTATTTATGTCTGCGATATAGATAGGGTCAATTTTGCCACGTGTTCGAATACTACGGCTTAAGTCTGCTGCACTGTAACCAGAAATAGCCTCCTCTCCAGCCGCATAAACATCGGTGATGACTAAGATGTCGGCATGATTTAAACTTTCAGTAAATTCATCGAACAAATCACGCGTTCGAGAATAGCGGTGCGGTTGAAAGACAACGACCAAACGATTATCCCATCCACCACGACAAGCATTTATGGCTGCCCTTAGCTCTGTTGGGTGGTGTGCATAATCATCTACCAAGGTGAAAGCTCCAGCTTTGCATTGCATGTTTGGGATTAAATTAAAACGGCGACCAATGCCTGCAAATTCACTTAATCCTTGTTTAATTTGTTCGGATTCAACACCTAATTCTAATCCTATGGCGATAGCTGCCAAAGCATTTTGAACATTGTGCAGCCCTGGTAAGTTTATAATTACATTGTTTATTATTATTTCATTGTCTTTGAGTACATCAAAAGACATGTTTTGTTTATGATGCTTGATATGAACAGCACGAATTGTTGCACCTTTATTTAATCCATAAGTGATTGTCGGGCGCACAAGAGACGCTGCTAGTTCAGCGACGTGCTCATCATCAATACATAAAATAGCCACGCCATAAAAGGGCAGGTGGTGCAAAAAGTTTTCGAAGGCTTGTTTTAATTGTGAAAACTGACCACCAAAGGTTTGCAAATGGTCGGCATCAATATTGGTTACTACTGCTAATATTGGTTGTAGTAGTTGAAATGACCCATCACTTTCATCGGCTTCTGCTACTAAATATTCACTTGTGCCAAGTCCTGCATTTGTACCTGCAGAATTTAACAACCCGCCAATCACAAAAGTAGGGTCAAGTTGACCTGCAGCAAGAACACAGGCAACCAATGAGGTGGTGGTTGTTTTTCCGTGTGTTCCTGCAACAGCTATGCCAATTTTAAAACGCATCAGCTCTGCGAGCATTTCAGCGCGGGATAAAATAGATTTGGATTTTTCTCGTGCTGCAATTAATTCAGGGTTATTCTCTTTTATTGCAGAAGAAATGACCACAACTTTAGTGTTGTTAATGTTTTCAGCCCGATGACCGATAAAGACTTTAATTCCCATAGCGCGAAGACGGGCAACCACTTCACCATCTTGAATATCAGATCCTGAAACATCAAAGCCTAAATTGTGTAAAACCTCAGCGATACCACTCATGCCACTGCCACCAATTCCAATCATATGAATGGTTTTCATGCGATTAACAAAACGGTTATTTGGAGTTAAATGGCTCATGCAATCATCTCCAAACAAATTTCTGCCACTTTCAGTGCGCTTTGTGGTTTGTGCAGTGATTGAGAATTCTTTGCCATGGAATCGCGCAATGCTTTATTATTCACTAATGCATCAATTTCCTTTTTTAAATTTTTTATTGAGTCTTTTTCTTGCCAGATATACCCGGCTTTATTGTCAACAATGTTTTGCGCATTAGATGTTTGGTGGTCATCAACTGCATGAGGATACGGTACAAATATTGCCGGTAAGCCGCAGGCATTTATCTCTGCAATTGTCAATGCACCGGCTCGGGCAATGACAAAATCTGCCCATGTGTATATTTCAGGCATGTTTTTAATAAATTCCAATACTTCTACATTCTCTTTATTTTGGTAATTAGCCAATGTTTTGTCGTAATTATTCTTGCCACATTGGTGTTTGACGGCTATTTTGCTTGATGATAATAAGGGGTTGAGCAACTCAGGAATGCGTGAATTCAAGCTCATGGCACCAAGAGAGCCTCCGACAATAAAGATATTGACTTTATCTGAGTCTTTCTTATGTGATGAAATATTTTCTATTTCTTGACGAACAGGATTTCCAACCCATTGTGAGCGGTACAATCCTTTTAAGTTAAATCCAGTAAGAACTTTTTTTGCCCATTTTGCTAAATATCGATTAGTCATGCCAAATTTACTGTTTTGTTCGTGTACAAGTAATGGAATTCCTTTAAACTTAGCTGCCAAACCGCCTGGTCCTGCGACATAGCCACCCATGCTGATAGCGGCCTTGACATTTTCCTTTTTAAAATACTTTCCAGCATTACGCATGGCTCCAATTAATTTGAAAGGCATGGTTATTAAACCTTTGATTCCTTTACCACGTAAGCCTTTTATCGCTAATAATTTAATTGGAATATTGTGTTCTGCGACAATACGTTCTTCCATGCCACCCACAGCTCCAAGCCAAACCACTTTATGCCCCATTTGAATGAGTTCATTGGCAACAGCGATTCCAGGAAAAATATGACCGCCTGTTCCACCAGCCATGATAGCAATTGTTACACCAGTTTGAGTCATGCTTCTTGCTCCTGGTATTTGCGAATGGCTTTGATATTGTGCATGCGATTTTCATAACTTACTCGCATGACGATGGCAAGACTGAGTAAGTTCATTAAAATAGCGGAACCACCAGATGAAATAAAGGGCAGGGTTAAGCCTTTTGTTGGTAATAATCCTAAATTCACACCCATGCTTAAAAAAGCTTGTAAGGCAATCCATACAGCAATACCTGAACAAGCAAATGAAGCAAATTCTTTACCATTGTTAAAAGCTTCTTTTGAAATAGCAAAAATACGCATAATGAAAATCAAGTACATTGCAATTAAAAACAGTACACCAATAAAGCCCATTTCTTCTGCATAGACTGAAAAGATAAAGTCAGTGTGTGCTTCTGGTAAGTAAAACAATTTCTGCACGCTACCGCCAATACCATTACCTGAAAACTTGCCGCTACCAATAGCGATAAGTGCTTGAACTAATTGAAAGCCACCATCAAACGGATCTGCCCACGGGTTTTGAAAGCTAATTAAGCGTTGCACACGATAGGGTTCAGCGATTGCAATAAGAGCCATAGAAGAAGTTGAAACAACGCCAAGAATGGTAAGGTCTCTGTATCGGGCTCCAGCGATATAAACCATAAATAAAGTAATCACTAATAACAATACAGCAGAACCAAAATCGGGTTGAATAAGCAATAATGCTGCTAACATAACGGCTATTAATAACGGTTTGATAACGCCGAAAAACTTAGTTTGAACACCTTCTTTATGACGGACAATGTAGCCTGCCAAATACACAATCATTGCAAGCTTCACAGCTTCTACCACTTGGAATCGGGTAAACCCAAAGTTAATCCAGCGTTGTGCACCATTGATTTTAACGCCAATACCGGGAACTAATACCAGAATTAATAAAATAATGGCAATGACGATTAGCACTCGAGAAAGTTTTTGCATCCAGTCGGTCTTCATTGCGAGTATAATAGTGCTTAATAACATGCCAATGCCAATGAAAACGACGTGACGTTTAAGGTAGTAAAAAGCATCGTGGTTATATTTTTCAGCAATAGCAAATGAAGAGGATGCCACCATGATTATGCCTATAGCAATCAAGCAACCCGCAGAAATCATCAGCCAAAAGTCAACACCAACTATAAAGTAGCTGTTTGAAGTTGTCTTGTTTGCTTGTTTAGAAGTTAAATTCATTTTATCTAATTTTTAAAGTTGCCAGTCCAATGAGTACAGAAATTAATGCCATAATCCAAAAGCGAACAACCACTTTAGGTTCAGGCCATCCTTTGAGCTCAAAATGGTGGTGAATTGGTGCCATTTTGAAGATTCTTTTACCACGTAATTTAAATGACCCTACCTGCAAAATAACAGAAACAGTCTCCATAACAAAAACACCGCTCATGATAAAAAACACCAGCTCTTGTCGTGTAATAATCGCAACAATACCTAATGCACCACCAAGTGATAATGCACCAACATCCCCCATAAACATTTCGGCAGGATAGGTGTTGAACCACAAGAAGCCCAGCCCAGCTCCAACAATAGCTGCACAGAAGATGGCCAGTTCACCTGCATTTGGGATGTGAGGTATAAATAAATAGTGTGAAAAAATCGTATGTCCAGTTAAGTAAGCGATAATGCCTAAGGCTGAGGCCACTAAAATCACTGGCATAATGACTAAGCCATCCAGTCCATCGGTTAAATTAACAGCGTTAGATGAACCGACCATAACGAAATAACCCAATGGAACAACTAGCCATCCCAATGACCAATTAAGGTCTTTAACAAAAGGAATAACCATTTGTGTGGTTAGGCTATCATCGCCAAAATAGTAAAGATATAAAACTGCCGTACCACCGAAGACGGATTGCAAAAGATATTTCCACTTAGCAGATAAACCTTTTGAGTCTTTTAAAGCAAGCTTACGGTAATCATCTAACCAGCCGACTAAACCAAAGCCAAAGAGAACATACATGCAAACCCATACATAATTTACGGATAAGTCTGACCATAAAAATGTGGCTAACAATATAGCAAAAATAATCAATGCTCCACCCATTGTAGGTGTGCCTTGCTTGGATAAGTGCGATTCTGGTCCAAGTGAACGTACATTTTGACCAATTTGTTTTTGTTGTAATTTACGAATAAACCAAGGACCAAGCATTAAAGAGAAAACCAAGGCAGTAAGAGCCGCCATAATGGCTCTAAAACTTTGATAAGAAAAAAGGTTTAACCAGCTGTGATTATCCTGAAACTGTTGGGCTAACCATAAAATCATGAGGCTGTCTCCGGTTCGATAAGTTTTTCGATTAATGTTTCAAGTTTCATGCTTCTAGAGCCTTTAACTAAGATAGTACCCAGAGAGTTCCAGTTTTTATGCATGTAATCGGACAGTGAGTTAATCGAATCAAAGTGTTTGTTTTCGCTACTGTGGACAGAAGATGCGTGCTTTGAATCATTGCCGATAGTCAATAAGTGAGTAATGTTTTGTTGTTTAGCATAGCTGCCAATTTGAAGGTGTAATTGGCTAGATTTTTCTCCCAATTCAGCCATGTCCCCTAATACTAAGGTTGTTGGTGATTGGTACTCAGATAATACATCAATAGCAGCTTTTACTGATTGCGGGTTGGCATTGTAGCTATCGTTGATAATTGTGTTGCCATTATGGATGCCTAAGTTTTCTAAGCGTCCAGGTGCGGGTTTGAAATTTTCAAGTCCTTTTTGTATGTCTATAGCACTTATTTTACAGGAGTGTGCAATTGCGTTAGCACAGGCAGCATTAACCTGATTATGCTTTCCTGCAATGGGTAAATTAATATGTTTTATTGAGTCTATCGACACATCTGCCTCTACAGATTCACCAAAACTAATTATGTTGCTGATTGTGTTATTATTCCAGATGGCAAAATGTTCATCGTCAATTGGCAAAACAGCGCAGTCATTTTTCCCTAAAGTTGAGATGATTTGCCCTTTTTCACTGACTATGTTTTCAAAAGATCCAAAACGCCCAATATGTGCGGGTGATACATTGGTTATCACTGCTGTATGAATATCAACCAGTGAAATCAGCCAAGAAATATCGCCAAGTTTTGCGGCCCCCATCTCAACTACTGCAAACTTATCATCTGCATTAATTGCACATAAAGTTAAAGGTACGCCAATTTCATTGTTCAAATTCCCTTGAGTGGCCGAGCATTGGTTAGACACTGATAAAATTGAATGTATCATGTTTTTAACCGTAGTTTTACCATTTGAGCCAGTAATAGCAATGATTTTTGCTTGGCTTTGTTTTGCCCATGTTTTGGCTAGGGTTGAAAGCGCTTTTAAGCAGTTCTCTACAATAAGTTGCGGCCCAATAATATCTTGTGTGCTACTAACTAATATAGCAACAGCTCCATTGTCAATGGCTTGTTGGCAATAGTCTTCACCGTTAAAGTTGTCACCTTTTAAAGCAATAAATAGTTTGCCCGAACAACTACTGCGAGAATCGGTGCTGACTCCTCGAAACTGAATGGGTTTGCCAATTAATGTACCGCCAGTTACGGATGTGGCTTGATGGAGGTTCATGTTAATCATGCACATTTCTCCAGTTTTTCTCGCAATAATTCTTTGACAACAGTTACATCATCAAAGTCTAAGTATTGACCATTGATTAATTGATAGGGTTCGTGTCCTTTGCCTGCAACGAGAATTAAATCATCCTGATGGGCGTTGCTTATGGCATGGGCAATGCCCTCTTTGCGGTCATGAATGACTGTCGGCTCGGTGTTCATCCCTATTAATATGTCTTGGGCAATCTGTACATTATCTTCATAACGCGGATTATCGTCAGTTACAATCACTCTATCGGCTAGTGTTTCGGCGATATGTCCCATCTGTGGACGCTTGCCTTTATCACGATTGCCTCCGCAACCAAACACACACCAAATATGACGAGCATTATGTCGTTTCAGAGCAAGTAACACTTGTTTTAATGCATCTGGTGTGTGTGCATAATCTACAATCACTAATGGTGAATCCTTGTGGACTTGTACACGGTTCATTCTTCCTGGCACGGGTTTAAAGTGCTGAATTAAAGGGATGATTTCTTCTATTGAAAAGCCTTGTTGCAGTAAGGTGCCGATAACAAGTAATATATTTTCAACATTAAAATGACCAAGTAACTCTGTTGAAACAGCGTAGCTTGAGTTTTTCCAATTTAAGGTAAAATTGATGCCCTCAGGTATGAGTTGTATATTATTTGCGCCTAAATCGGCATTGTTTTCTGTAATACTGTAACTTATTTGATTGTTTGTTGAGTCTTTCAGCCACTTTTTGCCATACTCATCATCACAGTTGATAACTGAATAATTACTTTTATGTTGGGCAAATAGTTTTTTCTTAGCATTGGCATAGTCTTCCATTGTTTTGTGAAAGTCTAAGTGGTCACGACTGATATTAGTTAAGCACGTGCCGACAAGTTTACAGCCATTAAGTCTGCCTAAATCCAATCCATGAGAAGAGGCTTCCAAACTCACATGTGTCACACCTTGTTCAACAAATTCAGCTAACATTTTTTGCAAGGTTAGTGCATTGGGTGTTGTATTTGGTTGTTCTTGCATTTTTTCCAAGGTGCCAAAACCCAAGGTGCCAATATAAGCACCTTTTATTCCAAGCTTTTCCCATGCTTGTAACATTAACCACGCACTTGATGTTTTGCCATTGGTTCCTGTTATAGCAATAATATCAAGCTTGCTGGATGGTTGATTATAAAAATGTGAAGCAGCCTCACCTAATTTGTCGGCTAAATTTTCAATTTCAATAACCGTAATTGATAAGGCTTGTTGACGCGCTTTTGGCTTGGCTTTGTCTTGGTCGACAGATTCTGCCAAAATGGCAGAAGCACCAGCACGTTGCACTTGATATGCAAAATCTATTCCATGATTTTCTGTGCCGTTTAGCGCAATAAAAATCTGTCCAGACTTTATTTTTCTGCTGTCCAAACATAACCCTGTCACTTCGATACCCAAATCTTGAGATTCTATGTCAAACCATGAAAGTACTGTACTTAAATCTTTACTCATGGCTGACCACCAACTGATTTTGATCTAGTGTGTCTTTTTGAATCTTCGATGGCGAGATATTAAGTAATCTTAAGCTGTTTTCCATGATGTTTTTAAATACAGGTGCAGCAACATCACCACCACCATATTTTTCACCCTTGGGATCGTTAATTGTTATTGCAATAACAAGTTTTGGATTTTCTGCAGGAGCAAAGCCGACAAAACTCGCATTGTAAGTATCTGTATATCCGCCTTTTGCTGAAATTCTAGAAGTGCCAGTTTTTCCGGCAATTGTGTAGTTTTCAATCATGGCTTTGTGACCACCGTTGTGTTGACTGACAACTGTAGTGAGCATTTGTGTCACTAATTGAGCTATTTTTGGATCAATAATGGCTTTATCATCGTTAACAACATCTTTGATATAAGTTGGTGCACGTAAACGACCGTCATTGGCTATGGCAGCATATGCTGTAGCTAGTTGTAATGTTGTTACAGAAAAGCCGTAGCCATAAGCAATAGTGGCTTGTTTGGAGTGACTCCATCTTTTGTAATTGGGTAAATTGCCGCTTGATTCACCAATGATTTCACTGTGGGTGTTTGAACCAAATCCAAAAAGACGTAAGGTGTCCCACATAAGGTTTTTACTTAAGCTAAGTGAGATTTTTGCAGCACCGACATTGCTGGATTTGTTTAAAAGTGTCTCAAGGTTAATCTTGCCCAAGTCACGGTGATCTCGCACTTTAAATCCATCAACCTGCAATATCCCCGGACTTGTATCAATAATGCTATTTTCATCGTATTGCCCACTAAGTAATCCAGCAATAACAGTAAAGGGCTTAATAACAGAACCTGCTTCATAAATATCTTGTAAAGCACGGTTACGCATTCCACCTAGAGATTTTTTTGAAATTTTATTTGGGTTATATGAGGGCTGTGAAACCATAGCTAAAACTTGCCCCGTAGGAATATCAATAATAACAGCCGCACCTTTTGCTGCTTTATGTTGGTATACGGCAGTTTTTAATGCTTTATAGGCAATATATTGTAATCTTCTATCAATACTTAAATGCACATCACCCCCAGGTTGTGCAGGAATCACTTCTTTAATGTCTTTGATGATATGTCCAAAGCGATCTTGCATGACTTTTTTACGACCAGCTGTACCAGCTAAGTGTTTATCGTAAGTGCTCTCAATGCCTTCTTTGCCAATATCATTAGCATCGGTAAAACCAATTAATTGAGAAATAATTTCTCCAGCAGGATAAAAGCGTTTAAATTCTTTTCTAAATTCAACACCTGGGATATTAAGCCCTCTTAAATCTTCAACATCTTGCGGGGGAATACGTCTTTTAATGTAAATAAATTTTTTATTTTGTTTGTCGACAATTAAGTTTTTAAGTTTTTCTGAATCCAGATTGAGTGACTCCGCTAATTGTAAAACCCTTGGCATTTCATCAATTAATTTACCTGGCTGTATGCCAATAGATACCATTGGTGTGCTAATCGCCAAAGGCTCGCCGTTACGATCAAAAATAGTGCCGCGTGGAACGAGTAAATCAATTTCTTTAATTTGGCGCATATTGCCTTGTTTGGTATAAAACTCTTTTCCTTTTATCTGGATAGCAAAAGCTCTTACAGCAATAACAAGAAAACAGAGCAATAAGAAAGCACCAACAATAGACATGCGCATATTAATATTCACATTTTTTTTCTTTCTAGATTGGATGGCTTTCTTTTTTATCATCTTTTTATGCTTAAAATCTGTTCTTTTTCTGGCAATTTCATGCCTAATTGTTTTTTTGCTTGAGCAACGATTGTACTGTTATTAACATAAGTTGATTGCTCGATTTGTAATCGTCCCCAATCCGCATTTAAATCATTTTCTTCATTTATTAACTCTTGTAATGCAACAAATTGATTTCTACTTTTATGTTGCAAATAAATATAGTTAACAATGATAAATAATGTTAAAGCGAGTAACGCTATTGTTAATGCTAATTGTTTAGTCTTCATAATTTTTCCGCAATCCGCATGATGGCACTACGCGCTCTTGGGTTTGTATCTAATTCACTTTTTGAGGCTTTAATCGCTTTTCCTATTAGCTTAATTTGCGCCTCACTTGCTTGCTCTATTGGCATGCGTTTATCAAACTTTCCAGTGCTTGCTTGTTTTTTGAAAAAACGTTTAACAATTCTGTCTTCTAAGGAGTGAAAACTGATTACCACCAGCCTCCCGCCTTTGTTTAAACTTTCTAACGCAATAGGCAAAACATTGTTTATTTGTTCCAGCTCCCTATTAATATGTATTCTTATTGCTTGAAAAGAGCGTGTAGCAGGGTGTTTTTTACTGTATTTGTTAATCTTTTCAATAATGCCAACTAGTTCAGAAGTGCTTTCTAAAGGCTTAACTTCTTCTCTATAGATAACAACTTCCTTGGCAATTTTAGTTGCATTTTTTTCTTCACCATAACGCCATAAGACTTTAGAGATTTCTTTCCAGTCGGCTTGATTTAACCACTGGGCAGCTGTTTGCCCAGCACTTGAGTTCATTCTCATGTCTAAAGGGTCGTCGTCATTAAAGCTAAAGCCTCTTTCTCTTTGGTCGATTTGTGGTGAAGAAACACCAAAGTCAAACAATATCCCATCAACTTTGCTATTAAAATTCTCTGCTATCATTCTCTCTAAATCATCAAAGGGTCCGTGTTCAAAAATTAAGTTTGTATGCTCTTTAGCTAAGTTGTGTGCTTCCTCTATGGCTTGTGGGTCTAGATCTATAACCAACAATTTAGCTTTATCTGTTAACTCGCTTAAGATTTTTTTACTGTGACCACCTCGTCCAAAAGTGCCATCAACATATAACCCATCTTTTTTAATAGCTAATGCGGCAACTGCTTCATCCAAGAGAACAGATTGGTGTTGATTACTCATTTTTTAAAGTACCAACAGTTTTACAGCATCAGATACATTCTCGCCAATTTCCGGAATTTGATGCCTGTCAGCTATTAATGCTTGCTCGTCCCAGATTTCAAATTTGTCCCCTAATCCCACCATCACAATTTTCTTTTCAAGCTTGGTTACTTGACGCAAAGTGGCCGGAAGTAAAATTCTAGAGCCTTTGTCTGGTTGAATGTGGTAGGCACTTCCAACCAATCTTCTTTGCAATGCACGGTGAGCAGGGTCCCAAGTACTTAATTTCATCACTTCGTCGCGAACTTTTTCCCATTGTTCTTGCGAATAAAGCCAAAGCGAGTTATTCTCATAGGCGTTATAAGTTAAGACAAATGTGTTTTTCCAGGTATCAGCAAGCGCTTCTCGGTATTTAACCGGAATTGCCAAACGCCCTTTAGCGTCTAAATTGATTGCTGTTTCACCATAAAACATAAGATTTGTCCTAAAATACCACTTATTACCACTAAATTGCACTTTATCGCTATTTTGGGTAAGAGTCAACTCCTGTTTTTAAAAAAATGTAATGAAATCAATGTCTTACTTGACGTTGTAAATTAAGTATATTGCCTAACGTTTTGAATAATAAAGATATTTTATTTTTTATGTATTTTTGATGCAATTTGCTAATGGTGTAAATGTCATCATTGTTTTCAATTAATCTGTCTTACCGTGTTTACATATTTTGGTCATAATTGTTTACTTTTGTGGTCTTTATTTTGAGGGTTTTCTCTTGTAATATGTGGGTCAATTAATAGGTAGAGGTAGAAGCGCGAACATGAAAGAAGTCATTAACAGCATAAGAAAAGTCAGTATTGAAGTAAGTAAATGGTTTGGTTACGCAACGGCAGTGGTTGATGGAATTGAGGTTGATCAATCAAGAGCCCCACAAAATAATAGCATGTGTCAATTTGGGCAATGGTACGATAAAGATGAATGGAATTTGTCAAGTTTTGAAGAGTATGCTCAAATAGGTCATCATCATTTGAAATTACATGCTCTTTTTGATGAAATGATGGAGATTGTTAATAAGGAACAAAAATCTTCTTTTTTAAATAAACTTGCAGGTGCTTCAAGTCAGATGCCCAAGAAATACAAAAAGATTTTATTTAGAAAATACCAAGATTTCAAACATGAATCAGAATTGCTGTTATCACTTTTAAAAATGCTGCAAGTGAAAGTCGACGAAATGGAGCAAGAGTTGGCCGCTTAAGGTGTTTTTATTGGCTTAGATTTTTTACAATATCCAATGTTGCTTTTGAACGATTTAGCGTATAGAAGTGCAAGCTTGGTGCTCCGCCTTCAATTAATTGCTCACACAACTTACTAATGAATTCGGTGCCAAATTGCTGAATGGATTTACGGTCATCGCCATAGCTTTGTAATTTATACTTCAACCAGCGTGGCATTTCTGCACCACAAAAACCACAAAAGCGGTTGATGTTACTAAAATTGGTGATTGGCATAATACCCGGAATAATAGGAATAGTGATTCCCTTTTTTTTGCACTCGTCTAGATAGGAAAAGTATGCATCAGCATTGAAGAAAAATTGAGTAATGGCTTGATCTGCACCTGTTTCAACTTTTTGTTTGAAGTATTTTAATTCAATTTCTTTGGTATCAGATTCTGGATGAATCTCAGGATAACATCCCACAGTAATGTTGAATTGGTCATTAAATTCTGTTTTGATAAATTCAATAAGCTCATTAGCGTGACGAAAATAACCCACCGAACCCATTCCTGATGGCACATCACCACGTAAAGCAAGGATATGGTGAATGTCGTTATCAAGATATTTTTGCAGCAGTGCCTTTATCGAATCAGGTGTGCCACCCATGCAAGATAAATGTGGGATAACGAGTGGCGTTTTATATTTTTTAAGCTCTAAAACAGTTTCAGTGGTCGCCTCAACAGTAGAACCACCTGCACCAAAAGTAACAGAGAAAAACTCAGGATTTAGTTTGCGTAGTTTCTCTTGCGTATTACACAAAATGACCTTCTGTTCGTTGGTGCGAGCAGGGAAGAACTCAAAACTAAATTTCACTTTTTTCAT
>Ga0256834_1000365_pt1 | contig 32996 bp, 32 predicted proteins | sample 4281140metaG_FD_190536 | JGI IMG/M metagenome (GOLD analysis project Ga0256834, IMG submission 190536) | Hydrothermal vent microbial communities from East Pacific Rise, Pacific Ocean - 4281-140 | ecosystem: Environmental > Aquatic > Marine > Hydrothermal vents | place: Pacific Ocean: East...
TCCACCCCTAAACCACTTGGTTTGCATGCTTGCACTACAGGTGGGGCAGTTGAGCTGCTTGATGAAGAACTTGATGAGACAGTTAGGCTGCTTGATGAAGATGCTATGAGGCTGCTTGATGAAGATGCAGCTAGACTAGATGATGCTACCGTAGAGATACTTGATGCTACAGATACAGCACTACTATTTTGGTTTTGAGAACTACTTGAGTTTGCTTCTTTAGTCGATGAGCTACTATCTGTTACAGATGAGCTACTAGTAGTCTGCGAGGAGTTAGTAGCACTAGAAGATGATGAGCCTACATTGTCCAGCTCCTCTTTAGTTGCACCACATCCCCCTAACATAAGCGCCAACAAAATTACCGTTATGGTTGTTTTAAATACCATAGCTATATCCTTGAGTTAGTTCTATTTGTGGTTATAAGTATACTGTTACTGAGCACTTGAAACTCTTAAGCAATATCATTAGATACGCTTTTCTTAGCTCTTTTATGAGCATAAAAAACACTCAAAAAAAGTGGATTATGTTTATTGAAAACTAGGAGAGTTGCGCATATGCTGAACTTTTGTACATCACCCCTAATTCTTATTGGATACAAACCCTCAATGTAGCAATAATTTGGAGTAAATTCTTATTCTCTTCGACGATATGCTTTATTTCAGAGACTGCCATCTATTTATCACAAGCACATAAGAAAAGTGTAGGACTGTTTGAAATGACGAGTAGCCAATATATCTTTTTATAAAGTTGCTTTGTTTTTATATTTCTGCAATCTTTATCTCATGAAAAACTTCAAGTAATAGACTCTTTAATATGCTTTTCATGGCACAATAGATATAATCTTTAAGTCCCAAAAATAGTACCCTTATAATAGTATTGTGGTAGCAAAATTATATTAAAAAGTATCTATTTGTAGTGTTTTGTAGATAAATTACTTTTATATTTTTAGTGGTTTTTCTTGTGTGTGAAAGTTTAGATTTTAAATTATTAGGAAATATTTATAGAATCAGTACGGGATAGAACAAATTAAAAGTTTACTAAGAAAGTAGTTAATGAAAATTTTACACACTTCAGATTGGCATTTGGGTCAAAGTTTCATGGGGAAAAACCGTAAAGATGAGCATCAAGCTTTTTTAGCTTGGCTTCTTGATACGATTGAAAATGAAACTATCAATGTACTTATTGTTGCCGGCGATATTTTTGATACGGGTACACCACCAAACTATGCACTAGAACTCTACTACAATTTTCTTACAAAGCTCTCTACATCTTCTTGTGAAAATATCATTATTACCGCCGGTAATCATGACTCCATCTCTACTCTAAAAGCTCCTAAACAACTACTAGAAGCACTCAATATTCATGTCATTGTTAGCGGTGATGAAAATGAGAATGAAGTTATCAAAATTTTGAATAACGGTAAGCTTGAGGGGATTGTTTGTGCTGTTCCATATTTGCATGATTATGTAGTCCGTCAATCGGTAAGTTCTCAAACTATGAACGATAAAGAGTACTCTCTTACAGAAGGGATAAAAGAGCATTATAAAAGCGTATATAGCGAGGCTTTAAAGCTTTCAAGTGAAAAAAATATACCACTCATAGCTACAGGGCACTTAACAACTGTAGGCAGTAAAACAAGCGAATCAGAGAGAGAAATATATATAGGTGGAACACTCGATATTGACAGTGGTTTTTTAGGTAAATATTTTGATTATGTAGCTCTTGGACATCTGCATATAAATCAAAAAGTTGGCTGTGAACATGTACGCTATTGTGGTTCACCAATACCTCTTAGCTTTAGTGAAGCTTCGTCACAGAAAAAGGTCAATATTGTAGAGTTTGAAAATAAAAGCATAAAAGTTACTGAATTAGATATACCTCTTTACAGACCTTTAGTAGTTTTACGTGGAGATGTGAGTTCAATTTTGAAAGAGCTTGAAAATATTGAAGATAAAAGCACATGGATAGAAGTCCACCTTAATGATGAAAATCCTTTTCATGCAAATGAAGTCATTAGAAACAAAGCACAGGAGTTAGAGCTTATACTTTTAGCTGTAAAGATTGACAAAAGAGAAACTGTACTTCGTAGTGAAGATTTTGATGTAATGAGTCTAGAAGAACTGAATCCTATAGATGTATTTGAGCGTCGTATAGAAAAAGAGGCTTTAGAAGATGAAGAGTTTGTCAAAGAGCTTATTGTTAATTTCAAAAAAGTTGTTAATGAGGTTCAAAACTCATGAAAATACTCTCTATAAAATCACTCAATATCAACTCCCTCAAAGGTACTACAGAGATTAACTTTGCAGAGCTTACAAAAACAAGTGCGTTGTTTGCCATAACAGGACCAACAGGCTCTGGAAAAAGTACTATTTTAGACATTATCTCTTGTGCTTTGTATGGACGAACAGCACGACTAACAAACCCAAATAATTTGATGTCACGACATACCGGTGAAGCTTACTGTGAAGTTGAGTTTGAGATAAAAACTAAAAGATACCGTGCATCATGGAGTCAAAAAAGAGCATATAAAAAACATGATGGTGCATTTCAGACAGCTAAGATGGAGCTTGTTGATTTAGAAGAAGATAAGATATTACCTTTAAAATCAAGAGAAGTACCTAAAAAGATAGAAGAGCTCTCAGGTTTAGACTTCGATCGTTTTACACAATCTATGCTACTTGCTCAAGGTGGGTTTGATGCTTTTTTAAAAGCAAATGAAAAAGATCGTTCCTTACTACTTGAAAAGATAACAGGAACACAGATTTATGCAGAAATTTCAAAAGCTATTTTTGAGAAGCATCGTGACTATCAGCAAGAGATAGAGTCAGATCAGAAAATATTGGAATCTATAGAGCTTTTAGAGTCAGATGTTGTTGAGCAGATGCAGAATCAACTTAGTAAAAATATTCTCCAAAAAAGAGGGACTGATGAAGAGTTAAAAAAACTAACAATAGCACTCAATTGGTTGCAAAGACTCTCAGAGCTTACTGAGGAAAGTAAAAAGTATGAAGAGGAATTTAAAGAGGTTTCAAAGCTAAAAGAAGAGCATAAAAACTCTTTTGAAAAGTTGGCTTTAGCAAATAGAGCACTTAATGTATCTTCTACTTTTACAGCGCACTCGCAACTTCAAAAGGATGTGGCAACAAATAAGGCTATATTTGAAAAACTTACACAAGAACTCACTCATCTTGATGAAGTGATAAAAAAGAAGACTGCAGAGTACTCGAGTATAAAAATAGAGTTTCAAAAGAGTAGTGCTGACTTTGAGACAGAGAGTCAGAAGCTCAAAAAGGCTCGTGAAATTCAGACACAAGAGAGAGAAACACAGCGAAACCTAAACAAAGAAGAGAGCTTACTTCAAGCTAAAAAAGAGGATTTAATAGAGACTGAAAATAGTTTAAAGAGCATTACTACAGAGTTTAACAATATTCAAAAACAGATGGATATAAAAAAGGCTTATTTACTTACTAATAGTAAAGATGAAAAGCTCATAGCAGTAATGGGGATTATAGAGCAAAATATACGAGAGTATAAAAAAGAGAAAGAGAGCCTGAGTGATAATGAAGCTAAGTTGGACTCTTTGCAGACGCGACTTCTTACACAAGAGAGAAGCTATGAACTTAAAAAAGAGGAAGTTGATAAGCTTGCTGCCATATCTAAAGAAAAGGAACTCACATATACAACTCTCGAACAAAATAGCCTCAATTATTTTGAAATAGAAGAGCGTACGAAAAAGAATTTAGACGACATACAGACTCTAATGAGAACATTTGAGCATTATACTGAGAGAGTAAAAAGTAGAGACCAAGAACAAAAAGAGTACGAGAAAAATACTCAATTAGTAAACTCTTTAATAGAGACACAAAAGATTTCAGCACAACATATAGATGAAATGAAAAAACATATAGAGACGCTTCGAGAAAAACAAGAGAGAGAACAACTACTTAAAAAGTATGAAGAAGATAGAAAATGTCTTGTTGATGGTGAGCCATGTATGTTGTGTGGTTCTACTGAGCACCCTTTTGCTAAGGCTTTAGATGAAACGCATATAGATAAAACTAAAGAGATGATACAAAGCCAAGTTCAAGAGCTAGAGAAGCAAGAGAGGACTCTTAAAGAGTTAGAGTCGCGCATAAGTGTTGCAAAAACAAAACAAGAGACATCTAAACTGGAAATACAAAAGTTAGACCAAGAGATACAAACACTCAAAGAGCTCTTTAGAGAACACTCTTTTGAGCCTACAAATGATAGTGAGATAGATCTCAAAGAGAAAGAGGAAGAGTTTACTAAAAAACTTGATGCCATAAAACAAAACCGCCTGAAAAAAGAGAGACTTTTAAAAGAGAGAGATAAGGCTAGCCGAGAGTTACAAGCACATGAGAAGCTACTTAGTGAGACGAAAGCTCTTTTAGACAAGCTCTGTAGTGAAAAAGAGCAATTGGTTTTAGCTATGAAATCTAATGAGTCAAAAACTAAAGAGCTTGTGAAAGCTTTGGAATTATCTGTAAAAGAGTTTGATTTGCAGCTAGATATAGAGCAGCTAGATACTCTCTACAAAGAGCTACTAGAAAGAAAAGAGCTCTATGTAGAGACAGAGGATGCTCTGAAGGCACTAGAGTTAGAGTTTAATAGATGTAGTGTAAATAAAAAAGAGAGTGAGACAAAACTCTCTTCAATAACGAAAGAGATAGAGAGAGCCAAAGCAAACATAAAAGAGTTAGAACTACAGCTTAGTGAACTCTCCACTCAGCGAATAGCGATACTCAATGTAGCTGATTTAGATGTTCATGAGAAAGAGATAACTGAACAATATAAAAGAGTACAGACAAAAGAACAAGCTTTATCGCGTGAGCTGAGTGAACTAAAAGTAAAGAGTGAAGAGCGACTGGCAAATAAAAAAGCTTTAGAGAATAAAATAGCCGAAGATGAGAAAAAACTAAATGTACTCAAAGCAGAACTAGAAGAGCTCTACAAACAAAATGACTTTAAAGATACTCAAGCATTTCAAAATGCACTCCTTGATACAGATGAGAGAGAAGAGCTGGCACTTCTATGTAAAAATATCGAAGATAGATACAAACAGACACAAACTCTCAAAACACAAACCACAGAAAAACTACAAGAACATCAAAAAGAGCCTTTAACTGATAGACCAAAAGAGGAACTCGAAGCTTTACAATCACTACTAAAACAAAAGGCAGATGCCTTGCAAGAGAGTATAGGAAGAGATAAAAAAGAGTTAGAACTCAACCAAGAGAACAGTAATAAGTTTCAAGAGAAAATAGCATCTCTAAAGAAGAAAAAAGAGTCGTTTAAAGTCTGGGTAAAACTCAATGAGCTCGTAGGCTCAGCAGATGGAACGAAGTTTAAAAAGTTTGCACAAGGCATAACTCTAGACCAACTCATAAACTTAGCAAACAAACATCTAATACTACTAAGTGCTCGCTACACTCTAGTGAGAAACCAAGACAAACTTTTAGAGCTTGAGATAGTTGATGCTTATCAGGGGAATGTCATCCGCCCTGTGAGCACACTCTCTGGTGGAGAAAGCTTCATAGTTAGCCTTGCATTAGCACTAGGGCTCTCAGAACTTGCAAGCCAAAAAATAGCCATAGACTCCCTCTTTTTGGATGAGGGTTTTGGAACACTTGACAAAGAGAGCTTAGACACAGCACTCAATGCTCTCAACCTCTTACAAAGTGGTGGAAAAATGGTCGGTGTTATCTCTCATGTAGAAGCACTAAAAGAGCGGATACCACTACAGATAAAGGTTGTTCCTAATGGGGATGGGACTAGTTTTGTGGAGATTTAAAGTATATAACAATAAGGAAATTACATGAAGTTAATTAAATTAATAGTAGAAAATTTTAGAGGTATTAATGGTGTAAGTGAAATAACATTTGATAATTCAAATATTATATTTTTGATAGGTCAAAATAATATAGGTAAGTCTACTTTCTTGCATGCATATGAATATTTTATTTCAGCAAAAAAGATAGCCGAAAAGGAAGATTTTTATGATTTTAATACAGATAATCAAATAGTAATAAGTGCTATTTTTCAAAAAGAAGAGGAAGATGAAGAAGATATAATTTTAACTGGAACAGGACGAACTGCTGAGCCTAACTGGATTAATAATTGGGTGGATAGAGATAATAATAATTATATTAAAATTAAAAAAGTTTGGAATAATATAGGAGAATCTTTTGATAAATTTACATGGAATATTGAAGAATCTGATTGGACTCCTAATGGATTTGGTGGATTACATTCAAAGTTAACAAAATATGCACCAGAGCCAATTTTTATAAATGCGATGGAAACAGAAGAAACCTTAGAAAAGAAAGTTAATAAATTAATTCAGGATGATTTTTTAAAAAAATTAAATGAAAATGAAGATTTTGAAACTGAATACAATGAGGCAATTGAAAAAGTTAAATCTTTACAAGAACGTATTATTGGCACGGATGCGATAGTTGAATATAATGAACAAATAAATGAATCTTTCAGCCAAATATTTACTGATTTAATTTTAAAAATTGAACCTAAAGGTGATGATAAAATAAAACTAGAGGATGCAATTAAAAATTCACATTCTATATTAGTTAAAAAAGAAGATGAGGAGAGAGAGGAAACGATCAGTTCTCATGGCCATGGTGTCATTAGGCAAGCACTTTTTAATTTTTTAACTTTTTTAAAAAGAAATACTACCGGAATTAGGAAAGAATATATTATCTTATTTGAAGAGCCTGAGCTATTTTTACATCCAAAAGTATCATATAAGCTAAGAGAAAGTCTATATGCTTTGGCAGAAAATAGTCCGTATCAAATTTTGTGTGCTACACATTCCCCTTTAATGATTGATATATCACAAAATCATTCATCTTTAGTAAGGGTGTCAAAAAATGGAAATACCGTTAAAACACATCAAGTTGGATCATCAATTTTTATTGGTGTTGAGGATGGTGAAAGAAGAAACCGTGTTATTATGATAAATAGATTTAATCCACATATTTGTGAGTCTTTTTATGCAGATAAAGTTCTACTTGTTGAAGGAGATACCGAAACAATAGTATATAGAGATTTATTAAAACGCTTTTATCCGAATGAAGAAATATTTGTAGTTAATACTGGATCTAAAAATAATATACCTTTTTTTCAAGAGATATTAACACATTTTAGAATACAGCATTATGTAATTCATGATGTAGATGCTAGAACAAGTACAAGACGTAATGGTACAGTTATAACGAATTCTGCATGGACACTAAATCAAAGAATTTGGGATAAGATTGAAATAGCCAATGAAATTGAAAATGGATTAGCTAGAAGATATGTACATAATTTAAATTTTGAGGATGCCCATATTAGACTAGATTCTGATTTAGATTTTTCAGGTAAAAATAAACCATACAAAGCTTATCAATTTGCTCAAACAATAACTATGACTAGTGAAGCAGATTGTATGATTTTTTTAAAAGATATAGTGGAAAATCAAGATATTTTGCATCATCAAGAATATATAAAAGCACTGTAAATGAACCTCTCTAAATCCCTATACACCAAAGCCATCCAATGCCCAAAGGCACTATGGCTAAAAAAGTACAAGAGTGATGTTCTTACTCCTCCCGATGCAGCAGCATTAGCAAGGTTTGAGACAGGGAATGTTGTTGGTGATTTGGCTTGCAAGCTTTTTCCAGATGGACGAGAAGTTATCTATAACCCTGATGATTTTGATGGTATGGTTACAACTACAAAAGAGTGGATGGATGAGGGTTTAGAGTATATCTATGAAGCTACTTTTTTATATAACGGTATTTTAGTTTTAGTAGATGTTTTAAAGGTTACTCCTAATGGAGTAGAGATCTATGAAGTAAAGAGTTCTAGTAGTGTCAAAGATATCTATCTGAATGATGTCTCCATTCAGCAGTATGTACTCCAAGAGCTTGGGTATAAGGTGCTTAGTAGCCATATTGTCCATATTGACAACTCTTATGTGCGAGGTGATGCACTTGATTTGCATGGATTGTTTACGATTGTCGATGTGAGTGATGCAGTCAATGCTTTGCAAGCGGATATTCCAAAGCGTTTAGATCTGTTTGAAGCATATTTGGCAGACAGAGAGAATGAACCAGATATTGATATAGGAAGTCATTGTAACAAGCCTTATGAGTGTGATGCAAAAGAGTACTGTTGGAAGCTTCAGAGAAACATACCTGATTACTCAATCTTTAACATCTTTAACCTTGGTAGTAAAAAGCAGGTAGAGCTGTATGAAAAGGGCATAGTAGATATAGAAGATATCCCTGATGATTATACTATGACAGCTATACAAAAACAAAAAGTGCAAAACTACAAAGACAAAGCGACCTTTATAGACAAAGAGAAGATAAAAGATTTCCTAAGTACACTGAGCTATCCCATCTATCATCTTGACTTTGAGACATTTCAACAAGCCATCCCTGAGTGGAGAGGTGTACGTCCATATCAACAGATACCTTTTCAGTACTCATTGCATATAGAGTATGAAGATGGGACTGTAGAGCACAGAGAATTTTTAGCAGAGGATGGTGTTGACCCTCGTTACCCATTAGCAAAAAGTCTTGTTAACGATATCCCTACGGATGTTACAGTACTGGCGTATAACATGAGTTTTGAAAAGGGTGTCAATGCTAATCTTGCTGAGAGTTTTCCTGAGTTTAAAGACCATCTTCTTGCTATAGATGAAAACATGAGAGATTTGATGCTTCCATTTCAAAAGAAGTACTATGTTACATCACAGATGCAAGGAAGCTACTCCATAAAGTATGTTTTACCGGCACTCGTTCCTAAAATGCAAGCGGCATACAAAAATTTAGAGGGTATTCAAAACGGTGGTGATGCTATGAATGCATTTCCTAAACTCTCCGCTATGAATCCACAAGAAAAAGCCAAAACAAGGGCTGCACTACTTGCGTACTGTAAGCTCGATACATTAGCAATGGTAGAAGTACTAAAAAAACTAAAAGAGGTAGTAGATGATTGATTATAGTAAAAAGTTCACATTAGATAGAGAGTTTTACCCTGCAAAATATATAGATGCGTCCATTGAAAGTGATAGAGGACGAATACTTTCAGCTCCTGCATTTAGAAGACTGCAAAAGCGAACACAAGTTTTTGCATTAGAGTTAAATGCTTCTATTCGTACACGGCTTACACACTCTTTAGAAGTTGGGCAGACTGCTCGTTTTATAGCAAAGAGTATTTTTTCAAAATTAAAAAAAGATGGACTTGAAAAATACAAACTCGAAGAGTTAGAAAATGCCTTTGTCTCTACTGCTGAGATGACGAGTCTACTTCACGATATAGGAAATCCTCCCTTTGGACACTTCGCAGAACAGACGATAAATAAGTGGATGAGAAACAGTGCACTACCCATATTAGAGAGTTTTAAAACAAGTTCTCAAGAGATGAAGGAACTAAAAAATATGCTTGCAAAAGATATTTGTAACTATGATGGAAATGCACAAGCCATTCGTGTTATTACAAAATTGCAAAGACTAAACCTCTCCTATACACAGATTCTCTCTGTTTTAAAATATACTCGAGGTGCCTATGAAGATAGAGTTAAAGGTGAACCTTTAGATTATTTGAGAAAAAAACCAGGATTTTACTATAGTGAAAAAGATTTCATAGAAGAGGTTCAACAAAAACTTGATGTTAAAGCGGGACATCGCTTCCCAATAACCTACATTATGGAGGCAGCCGATGATATCTCTTACCTTACTGCTGACTTAGAGGATAGTGTGGAGAAAGAGATTCTTAGTTTAGATGAAGTCTATAATCTTATAAAAAATGAATGTGAAAAAGAGAATGAGAACTACCTCCTTAAAATAATAGACGATAAATATGAAAAAGCAAAAAAAAATGAAGCTCCGTACCAATTTAATATGTTTTTTACTCTTTTTCGAGCGCAACTTGTTACTTCTCTTGTCTATCATGTTGTAGACATCTACATAAATAATCATGAAGCAATTTTCAATGGAGAATTTAACTCTGCATTGCTTGAATATGATAAAAAGAGTGAGCATTATAAAGCAATTGAGATATTACAAAATATTTCAACTAAATATATTTATCAAAATAAAGATGTTCAAGAGCTGGAACTTCAAGGTTATAGTATTGTAAATGGACTGTTAAATATATATAAACCTCTTCTAGAACTAAGTGAGGAAGATTTTAGCCTATTACTAGAAGATAAAAAAATTGATTGTTTTGTTTCTATGAGACTTATTAAGAGGGTTTCTTCTAAACAAATTGTTGCATATCAAAATGATGTCAAAGCATTAGATACAAAAGATATGCAACAGTATAAAATACTCGAATGGTACTACAGAATACGACTAATTACAGACTATATAAGTGGGATGACAGATGATTATGCTTTAGTGGAATTTCAACTTTTGTCAGCTATGAGGTAAGGTAACATTATGTTATTTCAGCCAAAAACCCCTTTTCTTACAACCGATGGTATTGTCGAGGTTTATGATGCTAGTGAAAACTTCCAAGGCATCGTTCTCATACAAAGAAAGTATGAACCTCTTGACTCTTTAGTGTTTGATCATAAAAAGATCGAAGAAGGCTACTTAGCTACTTTACAGCCTTAGCCTTGCCGCTTTTAGCAAACTCTTTTTCTACAATGTTTAAAGCATCTAGGAACTGCTCTGCATCTATAGCACCCATGATAGGCTGAAACATTGGCTCACCACTTGGTTTTAAAAACCATAAAGCAGGTGTTCCCGGTCTCCACAACTCTTTTGGCATATAGTCTTGCTCATCGGAGTATGACACAACACTTACAAAGTTCTTGTTAAGTTCAGCGATCACTCTTTTGTCTGCAAATGTGGTCTCTTCTAAAATAACACAATATTTACATGTATGTCTTGAAGAAACAAAAAACACAGGCTTATTTGTTTGTTTTGCTTTTTTCAAAGCATCTGAAAAGTCTTGTGCCCAGTGTATACTTTTAGAAGATTTTGTTGCATCCATCAGTTTAAATGTTGGAGTTTTATGCTCTGCATCAGAAGCTATCAGAAGTGTTGCACACATAAGTACCATATATACTAAAATTTTATCCATATTTTTTTACCTTTTTAAGAAGTTCTTTTGCACACTCCGGCGCAGTTTTGTTCGTCACATCTATAACGATATCTGCAAGTGCTAGATATTCTGGTCGTCGTGCATCATAAAGCTCTTTGGCTTTTTCAAGATCTTTTAAAATAGGGTTCGTATTTCGCTTTTCATTTTTGCTATATTTAGTACTTAGCCTTACCAGCTTCAAGAATAGGTAAACCTGCTTCTGTTGGGATGTAAATTCTTTCACCTTGACCGTTAGTTAGTCCTTGAATCCAAATATATCTTAAGTAAGCTTCGTTGTTTTTCAATGATTTTCCAATAATCCGATTAGCTTCGGCTGTAGCCTTGGCTCTTTCAATATCGGCTTGCCCCTCTGCTTTTGCTTTAACCAGTCTAGTAGCACCTTCTGCTTTAGCTAAAGTAATTCTAGCTTTAGCCTGCAATAAGGCCGCTGCTTCTCTGGCTTTTGCTTCTACAATAAGAATTTTTTTGCTCCATTCCGCTTCTTTTAGCATAGCTTTTCCATTTAGTTCTTTTTTGTAAACGGTGTATTTTGGCCATGCCCAAAATGCAAGTAGAATAGTTCCTATTATAAAAATAGATAATGTGGCTAATATTCCTAAGCTTAATGATTGTTTATTGCTCATTTAGTTCCTTTGTGGGTATAGTGGTAACGCGAATGACAAGCATTCGAGCAACTACTTATTAAAGGAAACACTATATCATAATAACTCTTCATATACAAATTATATAGACACAAGAAGTGTCTGTTAATTGTCAATAATATCGCAAATTACCATAGTTGTTAATGTTATTATGATTTTTATGCCATTATGCTTAAAGAACAAGTGTCCTTTTTTCACTGAAATGGCGATTAATGGGACAAAGTGTTCTGTTAATTGTTGATAAACCCGTTAAAAGGAGAGTGTGTCGCTTAAGAGAAGGTCTCTCCTTAGGAGTACTCTAAGCAGAGTGGCTTTTTGCTCTTGCTTTTGCTAGAGTGTATCACTTGTATTGTTATGTATTGATTTTAAGCCTCTTTATCTAATGCTGGAGCCAACTATCTCTATGATCTTGGACAAACTGTTTAAGTGAGGTCGGTTTTTTTCCTGTAATATCTTTAACGCTACTGGTTAGCTCGGTGGTTAAGCCTTCTGCTATAGCTAGGTTTAAATCCATCAAAAGATCGATAAAAAATAGCGGAAAACCTTTTTCTTGCATCGCTTTAGTAGCTGCTTCACTAGGTACTGCTACATAGTTGGTATGAAGATTAAGAACTTCATTCATCTGTTTTATGGTTTCATCATACGACAGAGCCTCATCTCCTGTGATAACTATCTTTTGTCTGCTATATTTTGTGGGATTGAGCAAGATTTCAACATCGACTAAGGCAATATCTCTTGTGTCAACCCAGCCTATTTTGCCATCTCCTGCTGGAAGATATAGTGTCCCGCTTCTGTAATCCTCTGCCATTAAAGTGCTAAGATTTTGCATAAAAAACTGTGGAAGTGTAATGGTGTAGTTTATGCCACTCTGTATGAGGTCACTGTCTGTCTTTTGAAGCAGTTTCATAAACTGATACTCTTTTGCACTATATGCAACAGCAGCAGATGATCTAACTATGTGTTTGATCCCACTTACTTTGGCGGCTTGTATGATATTTTTACCCCAAGTATCCATGTCTGGATGAGCTGGAAGTAGCATAAAAAGTGTATCTACTCCTCTCATCGCATCTTCTAGAGTTTGAATATCGCCAAAGTCTATGTGGGCTGTATCTACGCCAGTTATCTGCTTGTTATTTACTCCTGCTATAAAGTCCGCACCTTTTTGCTTTAGTAAGCTTACGATACTACTACCTATGTTGCCAGTAGCACCTAAAACTAAGATCTTGTTTCTCATCTCTTCTCCAATTCTGATTTAAATTATAGAAATATTATCACTTATATGCTATTATGTCAAGAACTTACTATAAAGTACTATACATACTAAAAGGATACTAATGAAGATTATTTATCAAGAGAAGGAGTACGCTTGCTCTTTTGAGTTAGCGTTAGAGATGTTTAGCGGAAAGTGGAAAAGTCTAATTTTGTGGCATCTAAGCCATGGCACTATGAGATACAGTGAGCTTAAAAGAGCTTCTGATAAAATAACTCAAAAAATGCTTACTCAAACATTGAGAGATCTTGAGAAAAATAGACTCATTACTAGAAAAGTATACCCTGTTGTCCCGCCAAAAGTGGAGTATACCATAACCGATAATGCTAGAAAACTTATCCCGATTTTAGAGTCCATTAAGTCTTGGGGTGATTATGTTGTAGATAGTTATGAGTGTGAGATTGTTGAGTAGCTTTGGTGATGTTGCTAAGAGGTATTTTTTGATCTGTACTTGTTGTGGACTATTTTATTGTCTTGTTTGATTAGAGGTCTTAAGGGGTTAGCCCTAAAGAGCACTATTTGCTAGTGTTGCTCTCTGTAGACTCACCTTTTTCGCCTTTAATGTACGCTTTTATGATGCGTTGCTCCTCTATGGGTCTATTGCCTCTAGCAGTCTTAACGCTCTCGAGTGCTTTTACAGCATCCATGCCATCAACTACATAGCCAAATATAGTATGTCTACCATTGAGGTGAGGTGTTGGGACTGTAGTGATAAAAAATTGACTTCCATTTGTATTTGGACCAGCATTTGCCATCGCTAAGATGCCAGCTCGATCAAATACTACATTTGGAACAAACTCATCTGCAAACTTAGAGCCCCATATGGACTCTCCGCCTCTGCCCGTACCGGTAGGATCACCGCCTTGAATCATAAAGTTCTTGATGATACGGTGAAAAATGAGACCATTATAGTACCCATTTTTAACATGAGTCATAAAGTTCTCAACAGTCTTTGGTGCAACATCCATAAGTAGCTCAATCTCAATAGCACCCTGAGTTGTCTCTAGTACAACATGTGGGTTTGAGTTTGATATCTTAGCTGATGCGCCAAAAAGTAGAGCTGACAATAGTAGCAGGAGTGATATCTTTTTCAATCTAGCACCTTGTTACAGATAGAAGCGCAATATGGCTTGAGTAGATGTGTTAATAGAAGTCTTGTCTCCAACACCAATGTATGCTCCAGCTTCTCCACCTATACTGATGCGACGATCTAGCATATGTTCAAATCCAAAAACAGCACCAACATTTAGTGCAGTAGTAGAGTCATCGCTATTTTTATGATCATAGCTAGTATGTTTTATGGTAGCTTTTCCACCATAATATGCTAGAGTATTTGAGCTTAGCTGATTGAGCAGATAGGCACCTGTACCAAGTGCAAAAGCAGTATCACTATTGCTATCTTTAGAGCTATAGCTAAAGCTGAACTCTGGTTCAAGGCGAAAGTTTTCTCTAATTTTTATAGGAACTTTGATAGTAGATGTAGAAGATGATAGTCCAACACCAAGACCTATCTTTGATGTCATGTCAGCTTGCGTAGTACTTACAATGGCTGTAGCTAGCGCAGCACTAATTAGAAGACCTTTTTTCATAATTGTAACTCCTTTAATGGTTAAAATGTGAAATATTACCAGATTTTTAATAACGAAAGTGTGAAGCTCTAGCTACCCAAGTAGGTAGCTAGATGGCAGCAAGATACTACTTGCCAGCTGCAACTCGATCTTTAAGACCTTTGCCAGCTTTAAACTTAGGAACCATTTTGTCCTTAGTTGTGTAAGTTTTAGTTGTGCCTGGTACAGTACCGCTCTTACCCTTCTGGAGTGCAGCACTGAAGCTACCAAAACCTACAAGTGAGATGTCATTTTTTGCAACAAGCGCAGTGGTTACAGCATCAGTAAAAGCCTTGATGGCATTTTCAGCCTCAGCCTTTGTTTTGTAATCACCACTTTTTTGTACTAATTCGACAAATTGTGCCTTGTTCATTGAACGCTCCCTAAAATTTGAATATAAACACCTTTTTAATGCTATTTTCTAGCACAAAAGATTGTTATGGCGTTAACTTTATAGTTTTATTGCTTAAACTTTTCTTCAAAAACACTATTTTGTTACAAAAAGTCACCCTTTTTGATGATTTATGTCAAAAAAATAGTAACCATGAGCACTTTTTAGCCAAATTTTAAAACTAGAACACTTTTTAATAATCATCACTTAAACTCAGGAAAAAAGCGGTATAATCACAGACTATTTTTGTAGATTTAGGACTTATTTATGTACAATTTATTTGAAGATGAAGATGATGTGTTTACGGGCTCACCTAGAAGTAAGTTTTTAGATGTAATGTTTCATGCTAATCGTGATGTAGCAGAGCATGAGTTATGTAAGATGGTTGAAAGCTTGGCTGCTATGGAGATGATTTTATCTGAGCATTATAGTGATGATGAGCTTGAGAAGAAGATAAGAAGCTATGGATTTGAGAGAGCAGATGAGCTTGATATGAAGTCTAAGAGCCTCTATATTGAACTTATGGGCAATGTTGTATCGCAGAGTGAGTAGTAGAGCTTAGATATGATAGATCTTGTTAAAGAGCAGATGAGACTTATTGTTGAGCAGAGCTCATACCAAAGAGCCATTGAGCTGTTTGATAGAGTAGATGGTGGTAAGTATCTTCGTGCAAAACTGGTACTGCTTATAGCTAAGCAGACTCCAAAGGCCATTAGGCTAGCTGCTATCATAGAGCTTATCCATACCGCAAGCTTACTACATGATGATGTTATAGATGAGTCAACCCTTCGCCGTGGTCAAATCTCAGTTAACGCTACTGAAGGTAGCAAAGTGGCTGTTATGATGGGTGATATCTTATACTCAAAAGCATTTAGTGCACTTACAGAGTTTGACATGCGCATAGCCAAGATAGTTGCAGATGCCGTCACAACTCTAAGTATAGGTGAGATGATGGATGTTGAGATGGCAAAAACATTCTGTGTAGATGAAGAGCAGTACATGCAGATGCTCTACTGTAAAACAGGCGTGCTTATAGAAGCAGCAGCTAAGTGCGCAGCCTATCTTAGTGGTGGCGATGTTGTAAAACATGGTGAGTATGGAAAGGGGCTTGGAGTCTCTTTCCAGATCATAGACGACATACTAGATATCACTCAAACCGAGTCAACTCTTGGTAAGCCATCTATGGGTGACTTTGCAGAAGGAAAAACAACTCTACCATATATCTATCTATATGACTCATTAGAGCTAGATGAAGCTAAGAGATTAAAGTCACTTCATGCCACAAAGGCTCTATTGAGTGATACGGAGTGGATTAGAGAGCAGATGTATAAACACGGTGCAATTGAGAAGACATACCAAAAAGCAGCTAGCATAGGAGAGGATGCTATAGCGGCTATAGCTGGAGATCGTGAGCTTGAAGCCATTGTGAGATCAATGATGGAGCGCAGTTACTGATGCACTATCTCATCGCAAGCTTTACACATAAAAATACAACGATATCTATAAGAGATAAGCTCTCTTTTAAAGATGATGAACAGAAGATAGAGTTTTTAAAACAAGCTCTTGAGCTAACACATATCGGTGAAGCCATATTGGTTGCAACATGTAACCGTATAGAGATGATAGTAAGTACTAATAATATCTTTGTTTCTACAGAATATATAGCTAAACTATTTAGCTCTCACTCAGATATAGATCTACTAGAGCTAGAGGGTCGTATGGATACTTTTGAGGATCAGAGCGCAATCCACCACCTATTTAGTGTTGCAAGTTCGCTTGATTCGCTTGTTGTTGGTGAGACTCAGATCACAGGACAACTTAAGGATGCATTTAAGTTCTCAAGGGCACATAAGTTCTGTGGCGATAAACTTACAAGAGCCATTAACTACGCCTTTAGATGTGCAGCAGAGGTTAGAAATAGCACCAACATTTCATCTAAGCCAGTCTCTATAGCTAGCGTAGCCGTAGCCTCATCGCGCCAGAAACTGGGCTCCCTTGATGGTGTAAAAGCTCTTGTGATCGGCTCTGGAGAGATGTCTGTTATAGCTGTGAAAACGCTCTTAAATCATGGTGCTTCTGTCACGATGATGAACCGTACACTCACCAAAATAGAGCATCTAGCATCAGAGGTCAATGTGTCTATAGAGAGTTATGATAATCTTAGTGAAGTTCTTGGAGATTATGAGCTTATCTTTACAGCTACGAGTTCACCATCACCTATTATTACTAATGATATGGCATCTACTAGCTGCTCATCTAGGTGCTACTGGTACGACATGGCAATCCCACGCGATATAGAGGATATCTCTTGTGATCTTATAGAGGTATTGAGGATTGATGATCTTAAAAATATAGTTGATGAGAATATCATGTTAAGAGAAGAAGAGGCGCGAGAGTCGTTTGCTATTGTTGGTGCACACACTCAAGAGTTCTACTCTTGGCTTAAGTCTCTCAATATAGAACCAATCATCAAGGAGCTCTATGTGCGTGCAGATAGAGCAGCTTTTGATGAGACAACAAGAGCGCTTAAGTCTGGATATATCACTAAAGAGCAGTTTGACTCTTCGCTCAAATTAGCCAGACAGGCACTAAAGCGGTATCTGCACCCACATGCAAAAAGATTAAGAGCTGTTGTTGACATAGGAGACATAGACGCTATGATGGAGTCTATGAGATATATACTAGATAGACCAAAGGAGTAGCATGAGATTTTCAAAAGCTTTTATACCAACACAAAAACACTCATCAAAAGATGCAACATTAGCAAGTCATAAGCTTCTGTTAAGAGGTGGTTTTATAGCCTCTAGCGCTAGTGGGCTCTATAGCTATATGCCTCTGGGCTTAAGAGTGCTTAAGAGAGTAGCAGCTGTTATCAATGAGCAGATGAGTGCTATTGGTGCTCAAGAGGTCGACCTTAGTTTTGTTACACCTGCATCTCTTTGGCAAGAGAGTGGTCGCATAGAGAAGTTTGGTAAAGAACTTTTAAGATTTACAGATAGAAAGGGTAATCCATTTGTATTGGGTCCAACTCATGAAGAGATGATGGTAGATCTTATTCGAGATAGGGTTACTAGCTACAAACAGCTACCTCTACATCTATACCAGATAAAAACAAAATTTAGAGATGAAGTTAGACCACGCTTTGGGCTTATGCGCGCTAGAGAATTTGTGATGAAAGATGGATATAGTTTTCATGCAAGTGTTGAAGATCTAGATCGTGAATTTAAGAGTGTTGAGGATACATATAGGGTCATTCTCAATAGGCTAGGGTTAGATTTTAGGGTTGTTGAGGCAGATAGTGGAGCCATTGGCGGCTCTGGCTCTAAAGAGTTTATGGTGCTAGCTGATAGTGGAGAAGATACACTAGTGGTGTGCAATAGTTGTGAATATGGAGCCAATATAGAAGCAGCCTCAAGGGCACCGATAAAGACCCCACCTCCTGTCAAAGCTAAGCTCAACAAATTTCAAACCAGAGGCGTTACTGGCGTAGATGAGCTAGCCACACTTTTTCATGTAGACTCATACTACATACTTAAAACCGTTGCTAAAAAGGCGGTCTATAGCGATGGTGAAGAGTTGGTGTTATTCTTTTTGCGAGGGTGTGATGATCTTCAAGAGATGAAAGCATTAAATGCTACAGGAGCGATAGATTTAGTAGATATCGGTGATGATGAGCTTAAAGATATGGGACTAGTACCAGGTTTCATGGGACCACCTGCTAGCTTAGATCTTATACAGTGCCATTTTGATGAGAGTCTGAAAAGATCAACTAACATGATATGTGGTGCCAATGAGCTAGATTACCACTTTGTTGGCGTAGATCTAGCTGTTCTTGGTCCAGATGCATCTTTTATAGATCTAGTTGAAGTCAAAGAGGGTGATAAGTGTAGCCACTGTGAGAGCGGAGCTCTTCTGTATAAAAAAGGGATAGAAGTAGCCCATATATTTAAGCTTGGCACAACATACTCAGAGCCACTAAAAGCTAACTTCTTAGATCAAAATGGTAGCTCTAAAGCATTTATCATGGGTACATATGGCATGGGAGTTAGTAGATTAATAGCAGCTATTGTAGAGCAGAGCCATGATGAGCTTGGTTGCATCTGGAGTGCAGAGACAACCCCATATAAGATCAATATCTTAGTCTCAAATATCAAAAATAGTGCACAGCTAGAGCTTGGTGAGCAGATATATAAGCAGTTAAACTCTGCCAATATAAGTGTGATACTAGATGATAGAAAAGAGAGATTTGGCTTTAAGATGAGGGACGCTGAGCTTATAGGGTTCGAATTTACACTTATTATAGGAAAAGAGCTTGAGAGTGGTTTTGTAGAGCTCTACCGTAGATGTGAACAGAGCAAGCAGAAGATCAAAGCAGATGAAGTATTAGAGCATATTTTGGAGCTAGATTAGTGATCTATTTTATCATATATCTATTTTTAGAGGTTGTTGTATCAGTCAATATAGCCTCTATGCTTGGTGGAGTCTTGACATTTGCAGAGCTTATTTTGAGCGCATTTATAGGTTTTATTATATTGGCAAACTTTAAAGGTACGATTGCAGAAAATATCGCCTCTTTAAATGCTGCCAAGATAGACCCAGCCGAGTTTCAGAGGTTAAATCTATATACTATTGTTGGTGCAATTTTACTGATTGTTCCAGGGTTTTTGACTGATATTATAGGTATATTATTGCAGTTTGGTATCATCACAAAGATGTTGGTTAACCGATTTGTGTCAAAATCTCAAAATAGAACAGACTCAACTAGAGTCCACACCAAAACAAAGGATGAAAATGTCATTGATGTCGAAATTGTCAGCGACGATACTACTAGGAGCTAGCCTTTTTGCTGCTACAAACGCAGAGGTTGAGCAGTTTTTAAAAAATAGTATCTCAAAGAACCCAAATGTATCAGATCTAAAAGTGGAGGTGCTTGAGAGTAGAGCCCTTAGTGAGCCAAAAGGGTGGGAGGCTTTTATAGTCTCTCTTAATGCCAAGATCGAGAAAGATGGTAAAAAAAATGAGATTAGTCAAAATATGGTCTATTTTGCTAAAGATAATATCATAACTAGAGAGCTTACAGATATAAAAACAGGTCAGAGCCTTAAAGATAGAATCTCTGCAGAGTTTGATGACGCATATTATACAAAAGCAAATCTTATTAGTGGTAACGAGAAGTCAAAACATAAAGTAGCGATCTTCTCAGATCCTCTTTGTCCATTTTGTAGAGGCTATGTGCCTGAAGCTATAGAGTACATGAAGAAGTATCCTGAAACTTTTGCCATATACTACTACCATCTTCCATTAGAGCAGCTTCACCCAGCAGCACCAACCATCACAAAAGCAGCAACAGCTGCAGAGCTTAAAGGCGCTCAAGATGTCTTAATGCAGATGTATAAGATACCTATGAGTATTACAAGAGAGAGTAATGAGAGTAAAATATTGGATCTTTTCAACAAAACACTCAACACATCTTTGAAACTAACAGACATCAATTCACCTATGGTGAAAGCACACATTAAGTCTGATCTTGAGATAGCTAATGCTCTTATGGTAAATGGCACGCCAACTATCTTTTTTGATGGTCAAAAAGATGGCTCTAAAACAAAATACAAAGAAGTTAAAGTTAAATGAAAAAGATCACAATCGCAACCAGAGGAAGCAAGTTAGCACTCTGGCAATCAAAGCATATCAGAGCAGTTCTTGAGGAGTTGCACCCAGGTCTTGAGGTAGAGTTAAAGATAGTCATTACCTCAGGCGATAAGATACTAGATGTTCCACTTGCTAAGATAGGTGGAAAGGGTCTGTTTCTAAAGGAGATTGAGGAGTGTATGTTAGCTGGTGATGCTCAAATTGCGGTTCACTCTTTAAAAGATGTCCCAACAGTGATGCCATCTGGATTAGTTTTAGCAGCTATTACAGAGCGTGAAGATTCAAGAGATGCACTTTTGAGTCAAGAGTACTGCAATATAGACTCTCTACCACAAGGCGCAACCGTTGGCACATCATCACTTCGTCGTCGCATGCAGCTAGCTGCACTTAGACCAGATATAAAGATCAAAGATCTTAGAGGCAATGTAGATACAAGAATTAGAAAGCTAAGAGAGGGTGAGTTTGACGCTATTATCTTAGCAGCAGCTGGTATAAATCGCTTAGGTCTGTTAGATAGTGTTGAACATATCTACCCTATCTCTATAGATGAGATGATCCCATCTATGGGGCAGGGTGCACTTGGTATACAGTGTGTTGACGACCCAGAGATTATTGCAATAGCAAAAGTTCTCAATGACGACAGCAGTATGGTTGAGACAACTATAGAACGAGAATTTGTTGATACTCTTGAGGGAGGTTGTCAGGTGCCTATTGGTGTAAGTGCTACCGTTTTAGATGATGGTAGAGTGAAGATTAAAGCATCGCTTGGTATGCCAGATGCTAGTGAGCAGATGCATGATGAGATAGTGATCAATAGAGCAGACTTTAGAGGCTCAGGCAGGGCTTTGGCGGACTCATTTGTACAAAAAGGTGCACTTGAGCTACTTAAAAGAGCAGAAGTTATGGCAGAGAAGATCAACAATGGCTAAGATGTGGTCTGGTCGTTTCAGTGCTGATGCCTCATCGCTTCTTGAGCAGTTTAATGCGTCAATTATGTTTGATAAGAGACTCTATGGAGAAGATATAGAGGGTTCATTAGCACACGCTAAGATGCTTAGTGCACAGGGAATTTTAACCAAAAGTGAGCTAGAGCAGATACAGAGCGGCTTGGCTCAGGTTAAAGATGAGATTGAGAGCGAGGAGTTTGTCTGGAGTATCGGTGATGAAGATCTGCATATGGCAATAGAGAAGCGATTGACACAGATCATAGGTGATGCAGGCAAGAAGCTACACACTGCAAGAAGCAGAAATGATCAAGTAGCATTAGATTTTCGTCTATTTGTCTTGCGACACAACACTAAAATAGCACTCTTACTCAAAGAGCTTATGCAGACTGTTGTACACCTAGCTTCACAGCACACTACAACTATCATGCCAGGCATGACTCACCTACAACATGCCCAACCTACCAATTTTGGCTTCCACATGTTAGCTTATGCTAGTATGTTTAAGCGTGATATAGAGAGGTTTATAAGCTCATCAGATAGAAACAATATCTCACCACTTGGTTGCGCAGCACTTGCTGGAACCGTATACAATATAGATAGAGAAGCTGTTGCAACAGAGCTTGGGTTTGATAGCATAAGTATCAACTGTTTAGACACTGTTAGTGATCGTGATTTTGCACTTGAGATGCTTTTTAATATCTCTACAGTGATGATGCATATCTCAAGACTTAGCGAAGAGTTGGTGTTGTGGTCTAGTTATGAGTTTGGATTTATTGAGCTAAGTGATGAGTACTCAACAGGCTCATCTATAATGCCACAGAAGAAAAATCCAGATGTACCTGAGTTGTTGCGTGGTAAGTGTGGTAGAGTTTATGGCTCACTGATTGGGCTTTTTAGTGTGATGAAATCACTTCCATTAGCATACAACAAAGATACTCAAGAGGATAAAGAGGGGCTGTTTGATGCGGTTGACACAGTCATGATCTCTCTTGAGATCTTGGAGCAAGCTTTAGCTACTATGAGTGTAAATCAAGATCAGATGCAGAGCGCAACAGCTGTTGGTCATCTTAGCGCAACAGATCTAGCAGACTACCTTGTTAGTAGGTGCTCTATACCATTTCGTGAGGCGCATTTTATAACAGGACGAGTTATCGGGCTAGCTCAAGAGTTGGGTATTGATCTTAGCACCATGAGTCTTGAGCAGTTGCGTAGTGTAGATGAGCGCATAGGTGAAGATGTGCTAGAGTTACTAGATCTAACAAACTCCATGAATGCAAGAGTCTCAAAAGGTGCAACCGCCACTGTTCGTACGCTTGAGCAAGTTGTATATTTTGAAAACTATCTAAAAGGATTGGATCTATGAAAGTATCGATAAAACATCTAGAGGCTATGCGCTTTAGTGCTACAACTTCTAAAGGTGAAAGTTTTGTGATAGATTGCCCAACTATCTCACCAATAGAGTATTTTCTATCTGGTTTAATCGCCTGTAGTGCCAGTGATATTGTCATGATGGCGCAAAACAAAGAGGCATCATTGAGCAATTTGAGTGTAGATGGTGAGGTAGTTCGTGCAGATGAGCATCCGCGCAAATTTACCTCACTACATCTGCTCTACTCATTTGATTCAGATGCTGATGAGACTATGGCAAAAAGATGGGTTCAAGCCAGCATAGAGACCTACTGTAGCACAATCAATACAGTGAGAGAGAGTGTACATATAACATATTCACTCATCTTAAACACCAAATCTTTAGCAGATCATGAGAAGATCATAAGTGGTGAAGGTGGTGGTGTAGATCTTGGCAAAATAGACGCCTGTTGTAGCTAAATTATGAATAGAGCACGCCTAAAAGAGGAGTTAAAATCATTTTCGCTCTCCATGTTTAGGAAGCAGTTTTTTAGCATCTATTATGGTTCCATTTCAGCTAAATCCGATAGTAGTAGTTTTATCATCAATACAAAAGATGCTATTTTTGATCAGCTAGCTACCGATCAACTTATAGAGTTGTACTATCAACGAGATTATCGCTGGAATGATGCTAGTATTGATGCAAAAATTCACAGACGCATCTATCGTCAGATCTCAGACGCCAAATATATCACATTTTCATTAGCTCCATATACTGCTGCATACTCTATGATACATGCAACCATAGAGCCGCGAGACTACTTCGGTAAAGAGGAGTTTGGCATCATTAAGGTGTATGATCCTAAGGGTTATGATGAGTGGTATAAGCGTGCTCCTACAGAGATACCAAATTACTTAGCAGCTTGTGAGCATAATCTTATAGTCATAAGAGGATACGGTGTTTTTGCTTACAATAGAGATCTTCATATGATGGCAAAGCAGTTAGCGGTACTGGAGAAGAGCTCTCAGCTGCTCATGTTGACACAAGAGATAGAGCAAGAGATGAGATAGATCTCTAAATTCAACCATCTTTCAACCATATCTGACTACAATAAGCTTATGAAAAAGAGAGTAGCAGTAGCTTTTACAGGTGTATCTGGTAGCGGAAAGACAACTACCATATTGGAGTGCGCGCGTAGACTGATCTATGAGCATGGCAAGAGGGTTGCTATTGTTAAGCATGATCCTAAAGATAAAGCACGGTTTGATACAGTAGGAAAAGATAGCTATAGGTTTTTTGACATGGGTGCAACTGTTTTAGTAACATCACCAACAAGAACCACACTATTTTCTCAAGAGAGCTCAGATCTTGATGAGATGATAGATCTACTTGGCGATTTTGATGTGCTTATCGTAGAGGGGTTAAAATCTATAGCTCTGCCGCGTATATGTGTCATTAGAGAGAGAGTGTATGAGGAGTATCTTGCATATAGCGATCTTTTAGCTGTAGCAGATGGTGTTGATGTGAGCCAAATCAAAGATATAGAGATAGTAGATCTTGACTCTACTAGCCATATCATAGAGTGGATTTTAAAAAATGGTAAGGTGGTATAAGTGCAAGAGATAAAGAGACTATTTGACTCTGTAGAGTCTATTGCCATAGAGATTAGCTCTTTGATTGTCAGCAGTAGTAGTGACTATAGTACGCAGCAAAATAGTTCAGGCGATACTCAGCTTGAGCTAGATCTGCAGTGTGATGAGCTTATAGTAAGCAGATTAAAAGAGCTTGAGTTTATCAAGATGATAGCAAGCGAGGAGCGTGAAGATCAAGAGCTGTTACATAGTGATGGTAGATTGTATGTAGCGTACGATCCACTAGATGGCTCTAGTCTCATAGATGTAAATCTTAGTGTTGGTACTATATTTGGTATCTATGATGCAGAGTTTAGTGCATCTAAAATGATAGCCTCCATCTATGTGGTCTATGGTCCTAGAGTTGAGATAGTGCGTGCTTATGGTGGTGATATAGAGCATCTTATCTATAGAGGTGAGAGGTTTGTGGAGCAGAAAAGACCAAAGCTTCTTAACAGAGGGAAGCTAAACTCACCAGGAGGCACTCAGCAGTTTTGGAGTAGAGAACATAAAAAGATGGTAGATGCACTATTTGCGCAGGGGTATAGATTGCGTTACTCAGGTGGCATGGTTCCAGATCTGCACCAGATACTACTTAAAGGTGGCGGTCTTTTTAGTTATCCATCAGCAGCAGATAATCCCGATGGTAAGTTGCGCAAACTTTTTGAAGTTTTCCCATTTGCTTTTATCTATGAGTGTGCTGGCGGTGAGGCCATAGATGAGAGTGGCAGAAGAGTGCTTGATTTAGAGTGTCAAAATCCCCATGAGAGTACTCCATGTTTTTTTGGATCAAAGTATGAGATAGAGCTGGTTAAGAGTAGTTATGCAAAGTAGCAATAGCTTTGAAGTTAAACTTGATGAGATGATCGCAAAGATACAAGAGTGTCAACAAAAGATACAGATCAGTAGCTGTAGTGCGTGTGAGCAGTACATAGAGTGTGTATTAAGAGTAGAGTATGTAGATGCAGTATATAGTAGTATGTCCAAGGGTGAAACTGGCGGATTTGATTTTAATTAAAGGGTAGAAGAGCTATGAGTTATTATGTAACAACACCGATATATTATGTTAATGGCGAGGCGCATATTGGACATGCATACACAACCTTTATAGCCGATACTATGGCTAGATATCAGAGGCTAAAAGGTGAAGATGTATTTTTCCTAACAGGCACAGATGAGCATGGTCAGAAGATAGAGGAGTCTGCAAAGGCATGTTCTAAACCTACAAAAGAGTTTGCAGATGAGATTAGTGCATCATTTAGGAGTTTGTGGGATGATTTTGGTATAAGTTACGATAAATTTATCCGCACAACTGATGATGAACACATTAGAGGTGTTCAGCATGCCTTTGTGAAGATGAGAGATAGAGGCGATATCTATAAGGGTAACTATGAGGGTCACTACTGTGTGAGTTGTGAGACATTTTTTCCACAAACTCAGCTTGTAGATGGTGAGTTCTGTCCAGATTGTGGACGCTCAACTAGTGTTGTAAAAGAGGAGAGTTATTTTTTCAAACTAAGTGCATATCAGCAGAAACTCCTTGACTACTATGAGGCAAATCCAGACTTTATACTACCAAGGTCACGCCGTAATGAGGTGATAAACTTTGTTAAAAGTGGTCTTTTTGATCTCTCTATCACAAGGACTAGTTTTAGCTGGGGAGTTAGTACGCCAGATGAGAGTAGACATGTAATGTATGTTTGGCTAGATGCACTACTTAACTACATAACAGCTTTGGGTTATGGTGGTGATGAGAAAGAGATGCGTTACTGGCGTGCTGATACTCATCTGGTCGGAAAAGATATATTGCGTTTTCATGCTATCTATTGGCCCGCCTTCTTGATGAGTCTAGATCTGCCTCTACCACGCCACATAGCAGCTCATGGCTGGTGGACTAGAGATGGTGAGAAGATGAGTAAATCAAAAGGCAATGTGGTGCTACCGCGTGAAGTTGCAGACGCTTATGGATTAGAGAATCTGCGCTATTTTATGATGCGTGAAGTCCCATTTGGACAGGATGGAGACTTTTCTCAACGAGCACTGATAGATCGTATCAATGGAGATTTAAGTAATGACCTTGGTAATCTGCTTAACCGTATCATAGGTATGAGCGCAAAGTATTCAGACTCTCTTATAGATAGTAGAGCAGTCTCACAGTTTCACTCTAGTGAGCTTGAGCAGATGGGTCAGATCACACAACATATCGAGAAGTTTTTAGATGAGATCCAGACCCATCGCTACTTAGAGGAGTTGTGGAAGCTATTTGCTATTGGCAATAGAGCTATAGAGGTGCATGCTCCATGGGTTAAGATGAAAGAGGGCAGAGATGAAGAGGCTTTAGCAACTGTTGCACTTGTGGCAAACATCTTAGCAAGAGCATCGATACTACTACACCCTTTTATGCCAGATATCACAACAACCATTGCAGATGCATTGGGCTTTAAGATCAATACAGCCTCATACAATGCCTATCTTAAAGATGAGAAGCTGCTAGATACTTTTACGATTAAGCGTGTGCCACCACTCTTTCCGCGTATTGATGAGCCTCTTTTGGAGCAGGCTCCAAAGATCTCTCATCCACCTGTAAAAGAGGAGATAAGTGTTGAGGAGGAGCCAGATAATCTTATAGGCATAGATCAGTTTTTAACTGTAGCTTTAAAAATAGGAACTATCATAGAGGCAGAAGAGGTGGCAAAAAGTAAAAAACTACTTAAGTTGCAGGTGGATCTAGGGGAGTCAAAACCGCGCCAAATTGTTGCGGGTATTAAAGAGTATTATAGTCCATCTTCGCTTATAGATACACAAGTATGTGTAGTGGCAAACCTGAAGCCAGCAAAGCTTATGGGTATGATTAGTGAGGGTATGCTGTTGGCAGCTAAAGATCAAAATGGACTCTCTTTGATGCGTCCTGAGCAGCAAAGAGAGGCTGGTAGTAGCGTCGGATGAGGCTACAAAATATCCTCTCTCTCATAGATGGCAAACTTCTATGTACTCCATCTATAAAGGAGTTTGGCGATATCCACATAAGAGCCTCTAAGATCAGAAGAGGTGATATTTTTGTGGCTCAAGATTTAACACAGATTGAGTTAGCTATTGAGCAAGGAGCTTATGGCATTATCGTAGATCAAGATGTGCAGATGAGTGATAGTGAGATAGCATGGATTAGAGTTGAGTCTATTGAGATGGCTCTATTGCGACTGCTTCGCTTTAGACTTTTAGAGATGGAACCAAAAGTATATGCTCTTAACAGTATCACTCTAACTTTAGCCTCTGAGATACTCAAGGGTAGCAACTGTATTATACTTCAAGGTGATCTGTTTGCTAATCTCCCTAAACTCTATAGTGCTACAAAAAATATTGTCATACTCTATCCTGAAGGCTCACCACTTGAGTCACTCTTCATACATACCCATACTCTTTCGCGCATAAGCTCTAAGATTGAGATTATGGAGCAGACACTGTTTGAGACATCATTTATCTTATATGATAGATATTATGAGAAGAGATCTATATCTGCTTTTTTTATGCCCTATCTATATAGAGTAGTTGATCTGTTTGAGAAAGAGGGTGTAGAGTATGAGATAGGTAAGCTTCATAGCGGATCACATTTTATGCCTGTTTTTGTCAATAGAGTGCTTCAGGCTAAGTCGTTTGGACAGTCTGACCAAGTGCTGATCTTTGAGGAAGATGTGGCACTTATGTTAGAGCAGATAGAGTTTTTAGAGACTCACGCTAGCTACTCAAAATTGATCTATATCTTACCAGACTCCTATCAGTCTCAAGCACCAAAACGCAGAGCTCTATTTTACTACAGCTCAACAAATGATATAGTACGCGTACTCAAAACTCAACAGTATAATTTTGCCCTTATAGGTGGGCAGAGTAGAGCATTTTTAGATCATCTACCTTCCCAAGATAACTCAACTACACTGTTTAATCTATAGACTCTTTGATTAGTAGATCTATTTTATCAGGATTAGATGTTGAGGCAAAACAGCTCTTGTTGCCACATATAAGATATCCATCAATGGTTTCATCATATTTTTTGAGCACAAAAGGGTAGTGTGTGCGCTTTAAAGATAGTTTAGTTTTTATGATACGATCTTCTTTTATGAAACGCACGGCTTGGTTGAAAAGATATGGTGCATGAATTGGCTTGCGCGCTAGATCATAAGAGTAGTACTGAAGTGTTTTAAATGCAAAATGGCGATACTTCTCATCTACTAAAGAGCCAAGTGATAGTAGCAGATCTGTGACAACACCAATAGAGCTTGGGTATGAGCTATCTGCAGTGTCAGCTCTAACTTCAAGCTCCGCTCTGCTAAAGTACCACAGTCCTCTATCGTAAAACTTCTCTAGAGCACCGTTGGCTACTTTTTGCGCCTCTATGAGGTATATCTCATTGTTGGTGTATTGATATGCACAAATAAGAGCTATGCCCAGATATGCATAATCTTCTAAAAAAGCTTCTATTTGCGGTGCAGAGCCGATATGTGTAGAGTGATAGAGAGTATCTTCTACTATCATAGTCTTTAGTAGAGCATCAAGGTGCTCTGTAGCAATATGACAATATTTTGGTGTGATATCGCTTAGCTCAAATAGCGCTTTAATCATCATAGCATTCCAAGATGTCTGTATCTTTTTATCTATAGGTGGGTAGCTGTTTTGTTTGCGAAGTGAACTTAGTAAAGATTTCACCTCTTCAAACCATTCTGGGCGCTTTGCAGTGTCTAGTCGTACTATAGAGCGCCTATCAAAATTACCATTTTCTGATATATTGAGAGTTGATAATATCTGCTTAATTTTGTCTATCTGAAATCCACTGTCTTGCAGGAGGCTATAGGCTTCATCGTATCTATAGGTAAAATAGTATCCCTCTGTACCATCACTATCAGCATCACTAGCAGAGTAAAATAGAGACTTTTCGCTCATGTAGTAGAGCATAAATTCAGCACTACTAAGGGCTGTCTGCCTAAAGCTATCTATGTTAAAAATATGGTACGCTTTAGTGTAGAGTGAGCAGAGCAGGGCGTTGTCATAACCCATCTTCTCAAAATGCGGCACTAGCCACTCTTTATCGACACTGTAGCGACAAAATCCACCATCAATGATATCATGTAGCCCACCACGCTGCATAGCTAGTAGAGTTTTAGTAACCATCTCTTTAGCACTACTGTCATCTGTAAGTAGATATATATTACTAAGAGCAGTTAGTGTGGATGTTTGAGGAAATTTTGGCTGTTCGGAAAAACCTCCAAACTGATTGTCAAAATTATGTTTGCATTGTGAGAGCATAGTTTGAGTTATTGTAAAATTTAACTTTGTTGCCTCTTTGGGGTGTGAGTATGAGTGTAGAAAAGTCTCTATCTCATCTGCATTCTCAAAGAGTTTTTTATCATTTGATGATACTTTTTCGCTTATGAGTTTAGTAAGCTCTGTAAATCCCATCTGCCTATCTTTGCTCTGTATAGGTATGTAGGTGCCAGCAAAGATACTTTTTCTTTCTGGTGTGCAGAAGATGGAGGTTGGCCATCCTCCAGCTCTACGGTTTAGTAGTCTATATAGCTCCTGATAGTGCTTGTCTATATCTGGACGCTCTTCGCGATCTACTTTGATGCTGATAAAATTTTTGTTCATAAACTCTGCTATCTTTTCATCTTCAAATACCTCTTTTTCCATAACATGGCACCAGTGACAAGAGCTATAGCCTATAGATATAAATATAGGTTTTTTCTCATCCATAGCTCTTTTAAAGGCTTCATCGCACCATGGATACCACTCTATGGGGTTATCTTTGTGTTGTTGTAAGTATGCTGATTTTTCGTATTGTAGTAAGTTTGACATGGCTCATCTTTTTGTCCCCATCATAGAGTATTACGCTTATATGTAGATTATATACAGATATTAGATGACTTTTGTGCTAAAAGTGCCAACAGTACGATTTGGCTATCTGGTTTACAATAGAGATCTGTTGTTGATTTTAAGATAGATATGTGATCTATTGTGATGGTGTCAAGAGAGAGACTTGAACTCTCGACCTCCGGCTTATGAGACCAGCGCTCTAACCAGCTGAGCTACCTTGACGATTGTTATCTAAAAAGAGCGCAATTATAATCAGACTCTTCTTATAAGAAGATTAAAGTAGAAAGATATTGGTATTGTAGCATATTGACTAATGATAGTTGAGCGATAGTGACTAAAGGTCTTGACAATTTCATCTAAAGTGTGTAAAATTCTTATCTAAATTTTAATTTTTATAGAACAAGGAGTTTAATATGAGTTTTCAACCATTGGGTAATCGCGTTTTAGTTGAACGCAGTGAAGATGCACAGACAACGGCATCTGGTATCATCATTCCTGATAATGCAAAAGAGAAGCCTTCGCAAGGCAGTGTTATCGCTGTTGGTGGTGAAGTAAAAGAGATTAAAGCTAAAGATATTGTAGTTTTTGGCAAATATAGTGGCAATGAGCTTAAGCTAGATGGAGTTGAGTATGTGGTACTTGACGCCGATGATATTTTTGGTATCATCAACTCATAATTTTTTACTAACAAGGAGATAGACATGGCAAAAGAGATTCACTATTCAGATGAGGCACGAAAAGCGTTAGCAAATGGCGTTCAGAAGTTGACAGATGCTGTTAAAGTAACAATGGGACCGCGTGGTAGAAATGTACTGATTCAGAAGAGCTACGGCTCTCCTAGTATCACTAAAGATGGCGTATCGGTTGCTAGAGAGATTGAACTAGCAGATCCGCTTGAAAATATGGGAGCACAGCTTGTTAAGCAGGTGTCATCAAATACAGCTGATGAGGCTGGTGATGGTACAACTACAGCAACCATACTTGCAAATGCTATATTTCAAGAGGGTCTTCGCAATATTACTGCAGGTGCAAACCCTATAGAGGTTAAGCGCGGTATGGATAAGGCGACAGAAGCTATTTTAAGCAAGCTAAAATCATCTCTTAGGGTTATAAAAGACAAAGAGGAGATAGAGCAGGTAGCTACTATATCTGCAAACTCAGATAGCGCTATAGGCAAGATGATAGCAGATGCTATGGATAGGGTAGGCAGAGATGGTGTGATCACTGTTGAAGAGGCAAAAGGGATCAATGATGAGCTAGATGTTGTTGAAGGCATGCAGTTTGATCGTGGTTACCTAAGTCCATACTTCATCACCAATTCTGAGAAGATGATCGCAGAGATTGAGAATCCATATATCTTGTTATTTGATCAGAAGATTAGTAATCTTAAAGATCTATTACCAGTATTGGAGCAGGTTCAAAAGAGCAACCGTCCACTACTTATCATAGCAGAAGATGTTGAGGGTGAGGCTCTATCTACACTTGTGATCAACAAGCTTCGCGGAGTGTTAAATATCTCTGCAGTTAAGGCACCTGGTTTTGGTGATCGCCGTAAAGCTATGCTTCAAGATATAGCAGTCCTTACAAATGGTGCTGTTATATCTGAAGAGGTTGGTAGAACTTTAGAGTCTACAACCATAGATGATCTTGGTGAGGCAGCGCGTATTGTAATAGACAAAGATAACACCATAGTAGTAGATGGTGCTGGTAGCAAAGAAGCAGTAGATGCGCGTGTAGCAGAGATAAAAACTCAGATGGATGCTACAACTTCAGAGTATGATAAAGAGAAACTTCAAGAGCGTCTAGCTAAGCTAAGTGGAGGTGTTGCGGTTATTAAGGTTGGAGCTGTAACAGAGACAGAGATGAAAGAGAAGAAAGATCGTGTAGATGATGCTCTATCAGCTACAAAAGCAGCCGTTGAAGAGGGTATAGTTATCGGTGGCGGTGCAGCACTTATAAGAGCAGCTCAAAAAGTAGAGCTTGATCTAGAGGGTGATCAAAAAATAGGCTATGAGATCATTAAGCGTGCAGTAAAAGCTCCACTAAAACAGATAGCAGCAAATGCAGGCTTCGATACTGGAGTTGTTATTAATGCTGTAGAGAACTCTAAAGATGACAATGTAGGCTTTGATGCAACTAGCGGTGAGTATGTAGATATGTTTAAAGCCGGCATTATAGACCCTTTTAAAGTAGAGAGAGTTGTGCTTACAAATGCAACATCAGTCTCAAGTCTGCTTCTTACAACAGAGGCAACAGTAACAGACATACCAGAAGAGAAGCCAGCAATGCCAGCACCAGACATGGGCGGCATGGGCGGAATGGGCGGCATGGGAGGTATGATGTGAGAGCCGTAAAAAAATGAGAATTTCTTCTCATTTTTAGGCTCGAAACCATAGGTGTTGCGCCTTCAGCGCCACCGACGGAGACCTTTTGATGAGAATTTCTTCTCATTTTTAGGCTCGAAACCATAGGTGTTGCGCCTTCAGCGCCACCGACGGAGACCTTTTGATG
>Ga0256834_1000366_pt1 | contig 32909 bp, 27 predicted proteins | sample 4281140metaG_FD_190536 | JGI IMG/M metagenome (GOLD analysis project Ga0256834, IMG submission 190536) | Hydrothermal vent microbial communities from East Pacific Rise, Pacific Ocean - 4281-140 | ecosystem: Environmental > Aquatic > Marine > Hydrothermal vents | place: Pacific Ocean: East...
GCACTCTCATAATCTATGCCGCTTTTCACCTCTATGATGTGCAGAGTGTCATCTTTTATGGCTAGTATGTCTATCTCTCCGAACCTACTGCTGACATTGCGATCAACTACTCTGTAGCCATTGTCTGATAAGTACCTACATGCTCGATCTTCCGCTTTATCGCCTTTGGCTCTGCTCACGGCTCTATACCAGTACTATATCTACTTTTACCGACTTAAAGGCTGCCGTTAAGATAAGCTCATCTCTTTTATCGCCAAATAGCGCATTGATTTTAGATCTTGCGTGATGAAAAGTTGTAAATATAGTACCTTTGATGATCTTATCGGTTATCTTGATGGTTAGTGGCGTGGTCTCTCCATGTTCACTTCTCAAGATCACTTTTGTTGATGTAAAAAAGTCTGCATCTTCACTACTTACAAGCACTATGTCTTCACTATAAGCATCATTGAGCTTCTTACTTGCCTTGGTCTGCGCGGCATTGTTGTAGTGTGCTAGCGTTCTGCCTGTAGTTAGATAGAAACCGCCTTGAACTTTTAGCTCACCTATAAGCTCTTCTACCATGCCTCTAAGCTTATATTGGTGATAGTGAAACTCACCCAATCCATCATCTTTACGAAAGTCTAAAAGATGCAACACTGGTGTATCTTCATGATAGACTGGCCACTGCAGACCTCTTTTACGGTGTCTCTCTAGCTTGGTATATGAGGCTCCGCTATATCTGCGATGTGCTACTTCTCGAACCTCATCCCACACCTCTTTGCTATTTTGGTAGTTATACTCTCCACCCATCTTGTTATCTAACATCTGTATCACTTCCCAATCATCAGGCAGATCTGAGTTGATTAGTGGTTGTGAGAGGTGGAGACGGCGCATGGCATTAACATAGACACCCGTCTTCTCATAAGCAGACTTTACACCAACTACGATATCTGCTCTATGAGCAATATCAGTCATCATGATCTCTTGAACCATCAAAAACTCCAGCTCTTCAAATGCCCTATCTATCTTGTTTAAATTTGGGTGTATATGTGTAATATCTTCACCCATGTTAAAAAGTGCTTTTATCTTGCCATCAAGCATAGCATCTATAAGTAACGGTGTAGCTAAACCCTTCTCTTGTGGCTCTTGATAATCTGGCTCAAAGTATGGTAAACAGCCCATGTCGCATGCACCTTGGACATTATTTTGACCTCGAAGTGGCATAAGACCTGCTCCACTCTTGCCTATATTGCCCGTTAGAAGTGCTAAGTGCACTATCGCCATAACAGCGTATGAGCCATCAGTATGTTCAGTCATGCCTAAGCCCCAAAATATCATCGACTTTTTAAGAGCATATTCGCGTGCAATATTTGGTATGATTTTAGCTAGATGCTCAAACCCTGCAACGCTCTCAAAAAACTTTGGATCAGCATACGGATCATCTAAAATTTTCTGTTTAAACTCATCGAACCACTTTGTTCTGCTTGCTATAAACTCTCTATTGTAGAGCTCCTCCTCTATGATCACTCTAGCCATCATATTTAAGAACAATAAGTTACTCTCGTGTGGCAAAACTACCTGCTGCTTTGCATACTTCATAAGCTTTATCTCGCGCACATCTACTACTGCTAGATTGTTACTTTTTCTAGCAGCTTCTATCATGCGGTTGGCTACTATGGGGTGTGCTTCTGTTGTATTTGAGCCTATGACCAGTATGTACTCTGTCTGGTAGATATCATTGTAGGGATTTGTAGCAGCACCTTCACCTATGGTTGTTCTCATCCCTTTGAGGCTTGGAGCATGACATACTCTAGCACAGTTGTCTATGTTTGGAGTCTTAAGGGTTTTTCTAGTAAATTTCTGAAACAGATAAGCGCTCTCACAACTAGTTCTAGCTCCGCCTATGGAGCAGACACTCTTATGTCCATGTTTAGCTTGTATCTGTTTAATCTTCATGGTAGCAGCAGTGGTTGCGCTATCTAAATCACACTCGTACCAAACTTCATCAAGATCTCTAAGACCATCTTGTATAACTTCAGCTATCTGTGGGTTTTGCTCTATAAAACTTTTGCGTACTCTTGGGGACCGTATGCGGTTGCTATCGTACAAAAAATCATATCCAAATTTACCTTTAATACAGAGCTTACCTTGTGAGACATAACCATCTGGTGATGCGCTTATCTTAACAACTCTATTCTCTTCTATATGACCTACTATGTCACAACCAACACCACAGTAAGTACAAACACTATCAATTTTTTTCATAAGCGCTCCAATATAAATAGAGTTATAATATACGAATCATTACACTCTTGTTAAGGATAAAGTCTAGTTTCTCTATTTTGGCTAATACACTCTGTATATCTCGCTCTACTGCCTCGTGAGTTGAGAAGAGAAGATTTGCACTACCCTCATCTATGGGGCGCTGCAACATGGTCTCTATGGAGATATCAAACTCTTCAAACAACTTTGCAATTTGTGCTAAAACACCCTTGCTATCTTCTACTTTTAATCTAAGATAGTACTTGCTTACAATATCATCAGATTTTTTTAGCTTCAATCCATGCTCTAATGGCTTATTGTAGCCCAACATAGGTGAGCTTTTGCCGCCTGCTCTTGCTATGTCGATAATGTTTGCTACAACTGCACTAGCAGTAGCATCTCCTCCAGCTCCAGGTCCATAATATAGCGTCTCACCAACACGATCACCAACTACACTAATAGCATTCATCACGCCATCTATCTTGGCTATCATCTGTGTATTTTTTATAAGTGCTGCATGGACTCTAAGCTCCACCTCATCACCATCTCTTTTAGCAACACCCAAGAGCTTAAGCGCATATCCAAACTCTTTTGCAAATGCTATATCATCTTGTGTTACACTCTCTATACCCTCTATGAGAATATCTTCAGGCTTAGCCTCGATCCCATAAGCGATAGATGCTAAAATAAGTAGCTTATGAGCAGCATCATATCCACCTATATCGAATGTAGGATCAGCTTCAGCGTAACCCAACTCTTGAGCCTCTTTTAAGATAGCCTCAAACTCCACACCATCATCAGCCATTTTGCTCATCATATAGTTACATGTGCCGTTGAGTATACCAACAATTGACTCTATGTGATTGGCACTCAAACCATCTCTTAGAGCATTGATGATAGGTATGCCTCCAGCCACACTAGCCTCATATAAAAATGCGATATCTGCTGCTAAAGATTGAAGCTCATAACGATGATAAGCCAAAAGTGCCTTATTTGCTGTCACAACTGCCTTGCCATTACTCAATGCTCGTTTTACAATCTTAAATGGCTCATCAACACCACCCATAAGCTCTACAACAATATCTATATCTGGATCATCTACGATATCTAACGGATCTGTACTAAGTGCAATATCTAGCCCTCTATCTCTATCTAAGTTACTAACAACTCCGCTCTTAACTACAACCTCACAACCAGCCCTAGCGGTGATCATGTCTGCATTTTGCTCCAATATCTGAACAACTGATCTACCTACCGTACCTACACCTATCACACCTATCTTAAGCATTTTTCTCACCTTGGTATTTTTTCAAAAAAGTTTTAATATTTTTAGCTGCTTGGCGAATGCGGTGGCGATTCTCTATGAGAGCTATGCGCACATATCCTTCGCCATATTCGCCAAAACCTATGCCTGGAGAAACCGCTACTTGTGCCTCTACAAGCAGTCGCTTGCTAAACTCTAAAGAGCCCATATCTGCTACACACTCAGGTATCTTTGCCCAGACAAACATAGAGGCATTGTTGCGGTTGATCTTCCAGCCAGCTTTTGTGAATGCCTCTATAAGAACATCTTGTCTCTCATCATATTTTTGAGTAATCTCTCTTACACAAGATTGATCTTCATTTAAGGCTACAGTAGCTGCTACTTGTATGGGTGTAAACATGCCATAATCTAGCCAGCTCTTAATCTTTTGAAGTGCGCCTATGAGTTTTTTGTTGCCTACAAAAAAGCCCACTCTCCAGCCTGCCATGTTGTAGCTTTTTGAGAGGGTAAATGACTCAACTGCCACATCAGTAGCACCCTCAACACTCATGATCGATGGTGTCTGGTATCCGTTAAATGTTATATCTCCATATGCTATATCAGAGATGACATAAAAACGCTCTCTTTTTGCCATGGCTACTATGCGCTCGTAAAATGCTGGTGTAACTGTTGCGGTTGATGGATTGTGTGGGAAGTTAACAACAACATACTTTGGCTTTGGAAAAGAGTCTTTAAAAGCGGTCTCTAGATGCTCAAAAAAAAGATCTTCATCTACTCTATACTCATCATCAAAAATAAGTGGCATCTTAGCTACACTGCCACCTGCTAAGATAAAAGCATAAGAGTGTATAGGGTATGTAGGATCAGGCACAACTGCTACATCTCCAGGGTTTGTGATAGCATAAGCTAAATGAGCATAACCCTCTTTTGAGCCCATGGTAGCCACTGCTTCACTCTCAGGGTCTAGATCAACATCATAGCGTCTTTTATACCAATCTGTAATAGCAAGGCGTAGCTTATAGATCCCTTTTGAGTTTGAGTAGCCATGGGTTTTACCTCTACTCATCACCTCTACTAGCTTATCTTGTATATGTTGTGGTGTATCTCCATCTGGGTTGCCCATACTAAAGTCAATCACATCAGCACCAGCTCTTCTCTCTGCCATTTTTAGATCATTAACCTCTGCAAATACATATTTTGGCAGACGACGAATGCGATCAAACTGTATCTCATCAAACATATCTTTTCCTATTTTGCTTCAACTCTAAGTCCTGATTTTAGATTTTTTCTACTGTAAAGGTCTGCTATCTTGACATACTCTGCTCTATCTGGCAGATCTACTTTAACTTTACGACTTCTCTCATCTTGTTGTATCACCTCTAAAACATTTAACTTGTAGTCATAAATCACTATGTAAGGGTACCAACTGTTTGCTTTTAGACTCCAAAGATTTAGCCGCCTTAGCTCAGATACATCTAACCATATAGGATACTGAAGTCTTTTTATCTTTTTTGTCTCACCGCGCTTAAGTGGAGCAAGGGCTAGATGAGCTTGAGCTGTATCTACAGTGTAGACCCACTCATTTGCACTCACCTTCTCAATAGAGACAATAGAGGCTCCTCGTAGCTTTAAAGCTCTTTGGAAAAGGGTAGGATCAATGGCTCGCTCTGCTCTAAGATAGATCTTATCTACCAGCTCATGCTCTTGCACCCGCACCTCTGCACTTAGATAATTTTGGTAACCAAGATCTCTTAAAACCTCATCCAATATTGCTGTAAAAAAGAGGGGATCTGCATTGCCTTTAAGTGTAAGAGATAGGTCTTGTGAGCTATCTAGTTTGAGTGACAGTAGCCTATTGGCTTGTAGCTCTTCTGCTACCTTAACCACATCAACACCACCGTCTACTATAAAATCTCTCTCTCTTTCGAAAAGTACACCGATCAGAGCTCTATGTTTAGAGTAGTTATGCTCACCTATGAGCGCCACTATACTACTAGAAAGCTGGACACTTTGAGCATATAGTGTAGTACCAAATACAAAGATACAAATTAGCGCATATCTCACCACAATTTTCCTCTATTGAGACGACGAAACTCATGCTCATCTATCTTGCTACATACACCATCAGCATAGAGCAACATCACCCTTTTTCGTGTCAAAAACTCTTCGCTCTCCTCACCACACTCTAGCGAAAATTCTCCATGCCCTGTGATAATCAACCACTCTCTCAATCCGTCTAGTCTGATTGGTAGCGCAGATACTCGAGTCTCTCTTTTGTAACTCTTAAGATCTATAATCCCCATCCATATTTTAATTTTTGGTTTTATGATTAGATTATCAAGCAGCTTGTGTGATGAACTACTACTATAACTCACAACATCTTCTACTACAACGGTGCTGTTATCATCTACCAAGTTCTGTATTGAAGATATGGAGCTAGACATGCTGTCAATGGTACTATTTGACTCCATACTCTCTATCTCTTCAAATCTTAATCTCTCCTGCTCTTTAGCTAAACGCTCTCGTTCTAGATCTTTGCTCAATGACAACATCTCTAAGTTTTTTTTAGCTTTATCTATGGCTGTATTGTTAATCTCTATCTTCTCTTCAGAAGAGAAGCTCATAAATACAAACACTCCAACTAAAAGTGTCAATATAAGAGCGGCTCCCAACATAAAGCCTACTAACTTCTCCCTCTTTCTACGCATAGCACTATTTTTAAATGGATCATTTTGGCTCTCTTGTGGAATATGCTCTTTGTGTTGACTATAGATCTCTCTAAGCTCACTTAAATCTACACCATATTCACGCTCCAAAATTCTAATAAATCCTACAAATTGAGTTGGCGTAAAACTATCTATATTCTGCTCTAAAAGTAGCTCTAAATTAGCTGGTGCAATGTGCGTCTGCTTACTTATAGCATCAACACCTATCTCCTGTAGTTTCTCTATCTCTTTTGATAAACTCATCTTAACCTCTGCATCAATATGGCACCAGCCGCACTCACATTGAGAGAGTTGAACTTATGTGTCATCTCTATCTTGAGTATCTTATCTAGACGGCGTAATGCTCTAGATGGTATGCCGCTATCTTCACTGCCAAGCAGAAGTGTCCGCTTGCCACTAAACTCAATCTTTTCTATATCACAACCACTCATATCAGCTCCATAAAGTTTGTGAGATGCATTTTTCAGCTCCGTCATCACATCATATAGATTATCTGCCACATAAAATGGCATATCCAATAGAGCCCCTGCGCTACTACGCACAACAGCCTCCTGCTTTAAAGATCTAATACCTGTAATCACAACAGCACCTACCCCTAAAGCGTAAGCTGTCCTAATAAGCGCACCGATATTACCCATATCAGTAAGCATACAGAGTACAAGTACAAACTCACACTGAGCCACACTTTTGAGATCACTCTGCTCTAGCTCATCTATATCAGCAAGATAGCCTTGATGATTTCCACTTCTGCTCATCTGCACAGCAGCATTTGCCGGTATGCGTTTAAGCTCAAAGTCATAGCGCATAAGTGCACTATACTCTTTTTGATCGATATCTTTAGAGATATAGAGTGTAGATATTTTACTACTATGGTGTTCTATGGCATATTTGACTGGTTGCTTACCGTATATTAACATATTGAGATTGTACCCAAAAGTAGCTAATACAAATCATAAATCTACCAGCTCGTCATAGCAACTCTTTACACTCCTACCACTCAACTTCGATAGAAGTTTGGCAGTACTCTTTTTTGGAAGATTTAGTGCCATTATCTCCTGCTTGCTAATAGTGCTACTTACTCTACTTTGAGCTGCATTAAGCACCACAACCCACTCTCCTCGCACCTGCGCACCAATATCTTTCATGATCTTAGATGCACTGCCTTTGTAGTAGGTTTGAAACTTTTTTGTAAGCTCCTTGGCCACAAATAGCTCCCTGTCTGGCTCTGTCTCATTTATCTCTTCAAGTAGCCTGATTAAACGGCGTGGTGACTCATAAAGCATGGTAACATATCCGCTATAAAGAGCCTCTTGCAGTGCTACTGCCCTTTGTGAACCCTTATGTGGCAAAAAACCAATAAAGAGTGTCTTTGTATCTTTAAATCCACTAGCAACATAGGCTAAAAGATAAGCATTTGCACCAGGCAATACATCATACTCTATATTTTGCTCTATGCAGTACTCTACTAAAAGTGCGCCAGGATCGCTCACGCTTGGCATTCCAGCATCGCTAACATAGAGAATATTTTGTTGAAAAAAATCTGGGCTAAGATTGTCTAAAAAAGCTTGTTCATTGTGTGAGTGTAGTGGGATAAACTGCTGTGGATTAAGTGGTATTTTGTTGTATCTAGTCTCTAATATATTTAAGAGTTTTTTTGTAACTCTTGTATCTTCACACAACAAAACATCCGCTCTCATAAGAGCATCTATGGCTCTTAGAGTGATGTCTGCTATATTGCCTATAGGTGTAGCTACGAGTGTTAACACTCAAGCCACTCTAACTCATACTGTAACGCTTCTTGAACTTCTCAACGCGTCCAGCAGTATCTACAATCTTCTCAGAACCTGTAAAAAATGGGTGACACTCATTGCATATATCTATACGCATAGCAGCCTGAAGACTTTTTGTCTCAAACTCATTACCGCATGCGCAAGTAACCGCGCAAGCAACATAATTTGGGTGAATCTCTTTTTTCATTATATGCCTTTAAGCTCACGCCTCTGCGTAAGCTAGTATATTGTTTATATCCGTACGGGTGCGGATAGTTGAAGCGAAATTATAACCAACAAAGCTTATTAGTCTCTGAAGGATAGAGTCTCTCTTCGTCTGCGGTAGAGTAGAGTGTAAGCACTAAGAGCTATCAGGAGTGCGAGCACAAATCTTCCAATCTCACCTATAGTAGGCACCTCAACTGGTTTTTTTGCTACAGTAGGATCTGTGTCACCAAGTGGAATTGGATCATCACTAAGCGTAGACTCATTTCTCTCTACTGTGCCATCTCCATTGTGATCCCAAAAAGCTATAGCTTGATTTTCAACCTCCAAAACTGCATTTGCTACATCAGTTCTAAATGTTATCACAACCTCATTATCTGAATCATCTTCACTAGTTCCACCAATATCTGAACCTATGGAGCCCTCCCAGTAGACTGTATGTGTCACAGAGTCGTACTCACATCTAGTTGTAGCAGAGACCCCTCTAGGTTCACAATTTAACGAGCCAGAAACATATGTAAGATCGCTACTTAACGGATCTTCTACTACGATATTGTATGCTACTGCATTGGCATCATTAATCCAAACCATCTTCCACTCTATCTCTGGCCAACCAGCTGCATTAACTCTCTTTTTTGCACTTGGAGGGTCAAAAACATTTGTATACATAGTCACGATACCCATATCCCAAGTAAGATCATTCTCACCTGCAGTTAGTGTTGTCACAGCTGTTCTTAAAGTTGTTGCGTCAGTATCGCTATCTACTGCCCCATCAGCTCCCACGCCTTGTGGAGACACTGCATATCCTACTGGTAGCGTAAAGCTTACAAAATAATCACCTGGTATAAGATCCGTAAACTTATATGCTCCTGTGGTGGTTGTTATGGTGGAGATTAGCGCATTGGTTGTGCCATTATATAGAGTTACATTAATCTCTTCGGTTACATTTAACTCATCTGCATCTTGTATGCCATCTGCATCTGCATCAAACCAGATTCTATTGCCTATGCTAGCTGGTTGATAGAAACCAAAATCTACAGTTAGATTGTCGTTATTATCATCTGTGCCGTTGACATCGCTTCCTGCTAGCCCATCCTCTGCGGTTGGTTCGCTATCGTTGGTAAGCGTAATAAGTCCGCTTGTGTAACTTCCATCTGCATTATCTATTTTTATGTTTGAGTCGGTTGCTGTATCATCATTGTCAGATATATTTTGAACTGGTGATGGCACATATCCAGATGGCGGAGTCACTCTGATTGAGTAGTTGCCCTCATCTAGATTACTAAAATAATATAGCCCATCCATAGATGTTGTTTTAGTATCTATAACTGTGCCGTTACCATCTAGCAACTCTACAAGCGCACCAGATATAGGTGTTTCGGTTGCATCTTGTAACCCATTACCATCTGAATCATTCCATATTAATGAGCCCACAGAGAGTGCTGGTGCTGAAAAACCAAAATCCAAAGTATGATTACTCTCACCAGCCCTGCCTGTTGTATAGGCTATGGTTGAAAAATTAGCATTTAGATCTCCGTTGTCACCATCACTATCTCTCTGATCTGCGCTTAAAGCATCTTGCACTGTTACCACCAAAGATGCTAATGGCGCATTTGTAGATAGTGGAACCCTTATCTGATAGTCTGTATTGTACTTAAGCGATACTCCACCAGCACTATTTAATCCACCAAAATAGTATGTTCCACTACTATCTGTTGTAGTAGTTCCAACTAGCACAGACCCCTCATATAGCTCAACTACAACTCCACTCAAAGCTGGCTCATCAGGGTCTTGAATGCCGTCCCTATCAATATCGTTCCATATGTAGTTACCTATCTCTATTGGTGCTGGATCACATAACGCTTCCATATCACCAATACCACTTGCTTTACCATAAAAAAAGGCTCCATTATCTTTTGAAACAAGGAGTCTTTTAGGTCTGCTAGATCCATCTAAGCTAACTGTACCATCATCATTTCTAAGCCATATCAGACCGTTATCAACACCACCACCTTGAGAGTCCATTACACCCGTTACAATATCTGGATATCCTGCTATATACAGAAGTCCTCCCATGGTAGTTTCAGAGTGTCCGCTACTACCTCCGTTGACATTACCATTACCGCCTGGTCCATTATCGTACCAATAGTACTCTCCTCCTCCTAAGCCTTCGCCACTACCTGCCCCGCCTGTAGTAGAGCCTCCACAAGTTCCATTGCTCTCAAGAGTCCACCCAAGCTCTGCATTACCACAAGCTCTCAATAGATCCCCATAACTATTACCATTTTGGCTAGTGAAATCTGTTGAGTCTGGTGAGTGGTTGTTGTGTCCTGTTCTATCTCCGTTGATATCTTTTATCTGGATAATCATAGAGCCATCATAGTCAAACTCTATATCTGAAAGGAGTGGTTGTTGGTACTCAAGGTAAGCATCTTGATTACCGATATTGCCAGGTTTTTTATCATTAAAAACAATATCATAATCCATCTGCCATGGATTCCAATCAGCAGTAAATGGATGTGTTGCTCCATCTTTATCTGTAAACTGGTGACAACTACCTGGAGGGTTTGTATTGCTTATATTGCTATCATATGAGCAACCTCTACTATATGTAAGATCTATATCTAAAACTGGTGTAGGAGCAAATGTACTAAGAGCTGGATCAAAACTATAGATATGTGCGGATAACTGGCTTCTATCGCCATACCTAGCGCCACCATAACTATCATCAGGATCATTGATATTTACAGTTGATTCTGCTGTACATGTCACACCCACATAAAGCTTACCATCATTAAAACCTAAACCCATAGGACGAAAATCTTGTAGCGTTGGGCAAGGGTTTGGGATAGAGTGGATACTATAGCTACTGATATTGGCACTTATATCGATACCATAAACATCAAGCGTTCTTTGCCCCATGTTGATGGCAAAAAGCTTTGATTCATCATCTGAGATCTCTATGTCTCCAACACCAACTTTACCTACACTTGCATACCCTTGTGTATCATGGGTCCAATCATAAGGCATAGCAGTACGCGGATCTGTATTGCCTGGTAAATTAGCAAATGTTGAAACCGCATTTGCGTTATTGTGCTCAAGCTTATATATAGTGCCTGGACCGCCTGAGCCCAGATCAGAATGTCTCTTAAAATATGCAGAGACCAAAGTTATGTTTGCCATCTTAAGATGAGCAACACCATACACAGAGCCTAAATCAGAGTATGTGGCCAAACCTGCTGGAGTATCAGTTCCATTTGCACTATATGGAAACTGCAACAAGACATTAACAGCAGAACCGTTACCATCACGAGCATCTTTTGTAAACCTTGTCAAAATGATCTCAGGGTCAGCTTGACAATACTCTCCAGAACTATCAAGACCAACATTGTGTATCTGCGCATCTGCTACTATGCTAACCAAAGCAGACCCGTTACTATCAGCTGCTAAACCAGAGTGGAGATAGCTTGGTAGCCCACTAATCTCAACCCTATAAGATCCAGAAGTAGTTGCTAAATGATAGCTACCATTTAGATCAGTTACTGCAGATATTGACACTCCTGCGGCATCATATGCTGTAACATTAATACCCGATACACCAGGCTCCAATCCATCTTGTGTGCCATTAAGATTGTAGTCTCTAAAAACTGTGCCATCTATGCTTGATAGCAGAACCGTTGGCATCAAAACCAGCCCAATAGTTAAAAAAATAGCTACTTTTACTCTTCTAAAGTCCATTGCAAACTCACTTTAAAGTTATTTTAAAATACACAACAGATTATATACAAATACTCTTAAAGATTTAAAATTAATTCTTTAAATTAATATTTTGCTTGATATTGCCAAAACCGCACTCTCTGCACGCAAAATCATCTTGGTACTAAAACTAAAAACTTTTTGCTCTAAAAAAAGCTCGCGTTCACGCTCACTAAAACCACCTTCACAGCCCACAATTACAACCTCTATCGCAGAAGTATCTTCAAGAGTAGTTGATGAGAGATCTAGCACTGCACTATTTGGATATTGTTGTAGAAACTGATCTATAGAGCCAGTCTCTTCAAAGATCATCATATCTGTTCTGCCACACTGCTGCATTGAGTTTAACACAATTCTCTCTAAGCGTTTAAGGTCTATTTTAAAAGAATTTTGTGATCTATCGCTCTTTATAAAAGTGATTTTTGAGACCCCAAATTCACATAGCGAACCCAACACCTTCTCGATAGATTTTGGATCCACAATAGCCCAACCTATATGTAACGATCTTTTAGGTTCTATTTTTAATTTTTGTGAATTTTGAAGGCTCAATGTGGCTTTTCGCCCATCTACATGAGTAACTACATAAGTAAAAAGTGATGTTGTGTCTGCTAGCGAACGAAGATATACGCTATCTGAGACTCTGTGTCGACATGCTCTGATAATATGCTTAAAACTCTCACCTTTTAAAATAAGAGTTTTGCAACCAGCACTCTCATTAAAAAAGAATCTCAAATCATCATCATCCATACGGTTATAAAGATACTCATAAAGATCTCAGCTCCTAAGATCTTCAGAGCATATACCCTATGACGCTCTAGCTCTCCATCCTCTTTAATCTTAATGCCTCTAAGGTGTTTATAGCGCATAATTTCCAAAACTACAAGAGCTATAAGTATTATAATCATCGCGATATTGGGTGCATCAAACTGTAGATGTTTTGCTGCCATCATAATTGAGCCTGTAAATCCAACTGCTATAAGTAGTATAGTCGAAAATGTCATAGCAATTCTTGCACGACGCACAAAATCTCTAGTGTTTGTGGCTAACTGCACAAGTGCGATATTAAAAGCTATTGAGCCAAATATTAGTAGCGTATTGATAAAGTGTATCTGTATAGATGCTGAGTACATAGGTTCCATAAACGAAACTTTACCATATTTTGTCTACAATACGAAATGCTTACAACAATAAAAGATGCTACAAGACTAATTGAGCAACACAAAATAGATAGAACCACACAGAGAGTAGCACTAAAAAATGTGCTTAAAAGAGTGCTTGCAGAAGATATATTTGCCTCTATAAATCTGCCGCCATCTGATAACTCTGCTATGGATGGGTATGCCATACCCATAAGCTCTACAGGAGATGTCCTCAACTCAACCGATACTATATATGCTGACGAACAAAGAGAGTTAACGCTAAAAAGTGGTGAGTGTATGCGTATTATGACTGGAGCAACAATACCTCAAAACTGCTACGCTATTGTGCCTATAGAAGATGTAAAAACTGATGGGCAAAAAGTTAAACTTATGCAAAATATTCGACCAGCTCAACATATAAGATCTTGTGCAGAAGATATCAAAACAGGTGATCTACTTCTAAAAGCGGATATTAGGCTAAACTCATACCACATAGCAGTATTGGCGTCACAAGGCATCGAGAGTGTGCTCTGTTTTAAACAGATTGAGGTTGCTATTATATCATCTGGAGATGAGCTTAAATCATATGGTAGTGATAAAGAGTCACATCAGATATATGATATAAACTCTCCTCTACTAGCAAATAGATGTCGTGAACTTAACTGCAAAGTTGTGGAAGTTCCTATATTTGAAGATAACTTACATCAGATGATAGAGTCTATAAAATCTCTTCTAAAGTTTGATCTTATCATAACTACAGGAGGGGCAAGTGTGGGAGATAAAGACTACACCAAAAAGGCTCTTGAATCCATAGGAGCTATGTCTATATTTGATGGCGTACAGGTGCGACCTGGCAAACCAACAGCACTATCGTACATCAACAATACACTTCTCCTCAATCTACCTGGAAATCCTCTAGCAGCAGCTCTGTGTTTTGAGCTTTTTGGTACTACAATAGTATCTAAACTTAGTGGGTGTCATAAATCTGGAGTGTTAAACTGCGTACTAAAAAAAGCGATTCATATCAAGTCTGGACGACCAGCTATCATACCAGGTTTTTACGATGGTAGATACTTTACAGCTGCGTCAAAATACTCTCCAGCCATGATATCTCCGCTCATAAACTCAAATAGTTTCTTATTAGCAGAGCACTCTCTTGAAGATAATCAGGCTATACAGATCTATCTTACACAGTACTAAAAACTAGATATAGGTAGCAGCCTAAAAGAAGGTCTGCTCTACTCCTCTTCAAACTCTATAACACACTCTTTAAACATACCAGTACCTACAGGTATGGTGCGTCCTATGATAACATTCTCTTTCATGTCTGATAGATCGTCTACTTTGGCTGATACAGCTGCTTCTGTTAAGACCTTGGTTGTATCTTGGAAAGATGCAGCTGAGATGATAGAGTCTGCACCAACTGATGCTCTTGTGATACCAACCAAGAATGGCTCTGCAATTGCAGGTTCGCCACCAAGTGATAGTATCTTATCATTCTCCTCTTTAAATCTCTTTCTAGATATGAGGTCGCCTTGGATAAACTTAGTATCGCCAGAGTCTACAATCTTAACTTGACGAATCATCTGCGTAAAGATTACCTCTATATGTTTATCTGCAATACTAACACCTTGACGACGATAGACCTGCTGAACCTCTGATACAAGGTAGTTATATAGAGCTTTTACTCCAAGAACTCTAAGTATCTCATGAGATGAGATTACACCATCAGAGAGTGCCTCGCCCGCATGGACAAACTCTCCAGTAGTTACAAGTGCATTTTGATTCTTATCTACAAAATACTCTTTCTCTAAACCATTTTCACTCTTGATAATAATACGCTGCTTACCACGAAGAGGCTTACCAAAACTAACAGTTCCGTCAAGCTCTGCTATAAGAGCTATATCAGCAGGTTTTCTAGCTTCAAATAGCTCTGATACACGCGGCAAACCACCAGTAATATCGCGCGATTTCTGAAGCGCTTTTGGAGTTTTTGCCAATATATCAGCTATGTTAACATCTGCTCCATCTTGAACATAAACAGCTGTTTTTGGCTCAACACTATAGCGGATGATATCACCACTCTTAGTAGCTAACACTATGGTTGGTTTAAACTCTGATGAGACATGTTCATTGATCATAAGAGTTGTCTTACCTGTTAACTCATCTAGCTGCTCTGAAGCTGTTGTGCCTGGTATGATATCTTCAAATGTAACTTTACCCTCTGTCTCAGATATGATAGGCGTAGAGTATGGATCCCACTCAGCAATCACAACTGACTCCTCTGTTACAGGACTTGCAACTAGGGTGCTCTTCTCTACCTCAACATCATCATCTACCTCAACTATAGAGCCTCTTGCTATGTAGTGTCTATTAGACTCACGATTGTCACTATCTACAATAACAGCAAATAGCCCTTTTTCACTAACCTCATAGCCACTTTTGATAGATTCATATCTCTCAAGATAGTCACCTTTTAGAAGGAAAAACTTAATCACACCAGCTTCACCAGCTTCAACTTTTTGTGTAATTGGCGCGCCATCTTCTACCATAAGTTCTGATGCATATGGTATACGATTTGGTATATTCCAGCCATCGCGGATAGTCTCTACAATTGACTCATCCTCTTTTACGCTATCACCACTCACATAAGGCATAAAGAATTTACCCTCTATCTTACCACTAACACCAGCTAACTCATTAGGTTTTGCAACCTCATTTTTGCGTAATATATATCGTGCTGTATCTTTTTTGCCAACTACTGCTATGTTGATCTCATCATGTATAGAGCTAACTTCAATAACACCATCAAACGGAGCCTTTATCTTAGGCTCTACAAGCAAGATACTGGCGTTTCGACGGTTAGCAACAATAGCTTTACCATCTTGAGACTTATAGCTTTTTATGTTGTTATAGCGGATAAAACCTTTCTTATCGGCTATAACTTGTCTCTCTTCGCGCGTACTAGACGCTGTACCACCCACATGGAAGGTTCTTAGCGTAAGCTGTGTTCCTGGCTCACCTATAGACTGTGCAGCCACTATACCAATAGCCTCACCTTTTCTAACAAGCATGCCTGTTCCAAGGTTTTTACCATAACACAACGAGCAGACACCACTTTGTGACTTACAGGTTGCTGGTGTACGAATATAGACTGATCTAATGCTAGCTTCGACTATTGTCTGTGCCTTGACCTCATCTATCAACTCACCCTCACCAAAGAGTATCTCGTTGGTAATCGGATCAATTGCATCTTCTGCTAAAACCCTACCATAGATACGATCTTCTAACGGCTCTATCATCTCATTACCGATTGTGATCTCTGTGATCTCTATGCCCTCGTGTGAGCCACAATCATCCTCTGTAATCTTAACATTTTGTGCAACATCAACAAGCTTTCGTGTTAGATAACCAGCATTTGCTGTCTTAAGGGCTGTATCCGCTAGACCTTTTCTAGCACCGTGAGTTGAGATGAAGTACTCTAGTACATTAAGACCCTCTTTAAAGTTTGAGATAATTGGTGTCTCAATAATAGAACCATCTGGCTTAGTCATAAGTCCACGCATACCTGCCAATTGGCGTATCTGAGCAGCAGAACCTCTAGCTCCTGAGTCTGCCATCATAAAGATTGAGTTAAATCCATCTTTATCATTTTGAATAATGTCCATCATTCCACTAGCAAGGTGGTTGTTGATATCTGTCCAGACATCTATAATCTTATTGTATCGCTCCTGCTCTGTAAGTAGACCAGCTTCATACTGCTTCTGGATCTCTTTTACTTTTAACTTAGAGGCTACTACCATCTCCTCTTTATCTTCAGGTACAATAACATCTGCTATAGATATAGAGACGCCCGATTCTGTTGCATGTTTAAATCCAAGATCTTTGATATTATCTAAAAACTTAGCTGTTACTGCTATGCCACCATATTTTTGGACATAATCTACCACTTCATTTATGGCTTTTTTCTTCATGACTCTATTCCATAGCTCTACAGGAACAAAATCTGGCAATATATCTTTAATCAGCATTCTACCCGCTGTAGTCTGAATCTTTCTACCATCCACTCTAGTTCTAATGCGTGCATGTATATCTAACACACCTTGAGCTAGTGCTATATTGATCTCATCTACACAAGAGTAGATCTTATTTGAACCCTTAACTCCATTTTTCTCTAAAGAGATATAGTAGATACCCAAAACCATATCTTGAGATGGTGTAGCAATTGCCTTACCAGATGCTGGCAACAAGACATTCATAGATGAGAGCATCAAGATTTTAGCCTCTGCAATAGCTTCTGTAGATAGTGGTATATGAACAGCCATCTGATCCCCATCAAAGTCTGCGTTAAATGCTGCACAGACAAGTGGGTGCAACTGGATAGCTTTGCCATCTATAAGCTTAGGGTGAAATGCTTGGATTGATAGCTTGTGCAGAGTTGGTGCACGGTTGAGTAGTATAGGGTAACCATCAACTATCTCAGACAAACACTCCCAGACCTGATTGGTCTGATCTTCTATCATGTTTTTTGCACTCTTTACATTGGTTGCATAACCTTTTGACTCTAACTTAGCGATAAGGTGAGGCTTAAATAGCTCTAGTGCCATCTTCTTAGGTAGTCCACACTCATCCATCTTCAAGCTTGGTCCAACAACAATAACACTTCTGCCTGAAAAGTCAACTCTCTTACCGAGTAGATTTTGACGAAATCGTCCCTGTTTACCCTTAATGATCTCTGAGAGTGACTTTAGCGGTCGCTTGTTTGCACCCTTGACTGCATTGGCTCTTCTACCGTTATCAAATAGCGCATCAACAGACTCTTGAAGCATTCTCTTCTCATTACGCACAATAATCTCTGGTGCCTCAAGCTCTATAAGTCTTCTTAGGCGCTGGTTTCTATTGATAACACGACGATAGAGATCATTTACATCAGATACTGCAAATTTTCCCCCATCAAGGCTAACCAATGGACGCAAATCTGGTGGTAGAACTGGTAAAGCAGAGAGCATCATCCAAGCTGGATTATTTCCAGAGTTTAAAAATGACTCTATAACTTTAAGTCTCTTAATAATTGTTTTTCGTTTAGCTTCAGATTTGGTGAGTTCCATATCACCTTTGAGCTGTGTGAATATCTCAACTAGATCGATATCATCTAGCAGCTCACGAACTATCTCACCACCCATATGGGCTCTAAAACCACTCTCTGAATAGCGCTGCATTAGTGTTCTATACTGCTCTTCATTTAGAACATCGTACTTCTTAACTGCAACACTCTGTTCAGCATCATAAAATGCCTCTCCACCACTCTTTACTATGTATGCCTCATAATAGAGCACTCTCTCTAGATCTTTCATCTTTACGCCAAATAGCGTACCAATTCTACTAGGTAAAGAGTTGACATACCATATGTGTGCTACTGGCGTAACAAGATCTATATGACCCATGCGTGTACGACGAACTTTTGATGTTATCACCTCAACACCACACTTCTCACACACCACACCTTTATAGCGCATCTTTTTATATTTGCCACATAGACACTCATAGTCTCTTACTGGTCCAAAGATCTTTGCACAAAATAGACCATCTCTCTCTGGCTTAAGAGTTCTGTAGTTAATGGTCTCTGGCTTCTTAACTTCACCATAACTCCAAGATAGCACCTTTTCAGGGCTTGCTAGGCGAAACTGCAGCTGTTTGATATCTTTTGGGCGATTATCCTCTTTTACATCAATCGGTACTAATTTGCTCATCATCTTCCACCTCATCAAAAATCTCTACATCAAGCGCTAGCGCCTGTAGCTCTTTTATTAAAACAAATAGTGTCTCTGGTATACCTGATTCTGGTATGCTCTCACCTTTTGTAATTGCTCTATATGCTGCTACTCTACCATCTACATCATCTGACTTAATAGTAAGCATCTCTTTAAGTACCGCAGAGGCTCCATACGCCTCTAGCGCCCAAACCTCCATCTCACCAAATCTCTGTCCACCAAATAGTGCCTTACCGCCAACTGGCTGCTGCGTTACAAGCGAATAAGGTCCAGTTGATCTAGCATGAACCTTCTCATCTACCAAGTGGTGCAACTTAATGATATACATATAGCCAACATTAACACGCTCTTTAATCTGCTCACCGGTCTTGCCATCATATAGTACTGTTTTACCATCACTATCAAGTTTTGCCAATCTAAATAGCTCAGCAAACTCATCTGGATCAACACCCTCAAATATAGGAGTTGCAAATCTAACACCATTAGTCCAGTCTCTAGCATATGAGATTATCTGCTCATCGCTCATAGACTCTAATGCGTTCTCTATCTTCATCATTCTAGCAGTATGTGCAATCTCTGTAAGCTTAGAGCGCAACTGACTTACAAAGTCTTGCTGATTTGCGTCAAAAACATCTTGAATCTGATCTGCTAGCTCACGACCAGCCATACCAAGATGCATCTCAAGTATCTGACCGATATTCATACGCGAAGGCACACCAAGTGGGTTTAGGCATATATCTACAGAGCGACCATCTGCCATATACGGCATATCAACCTCAGGTACTATAGTAGAAACTATACCTTTGTTACCGTGTCGTCCAGCCATCTTGTCACCAACTTTTAGCTTTCGCTTAGTGGCTATATAGACTTTGACAGTTTTGACAATTCCATTTGGTAAGATATCATCTTTTTCTAGAATATCTAACTTCTCTTCATGCTCATCTCTAAAGCGTTTTTTCTCTTTTTGGAAATGGTTCTTGATCTTATTGTAGCGACTCTGCATCTGTTGAGAGTATGACTTAACTATGTTATTCATAGCAAATCTATTGACCTTTTCAAGATCACCTGCATCTACAAGATCACCTTCGCTATACTCAACACCATTGATTGTTGCAGCTGCCTCTAGAGGTGTGGTCGATAGAAGTGTCACTACGCGTAACATCTCATCTTTATCGATCATCAAGAGTCTATCGTAGTGCTCACGCTCTAACTCATCTCTAGTCTCTTTCTCAATCTCTAAAGTTCGCTTATCTTTCTCGTAACCTTTTTTAGTAAAGACCTTAACATCTACTACAACACCCTCCATGCTAGATGGGCAATATAGTGACTTATTTACAACATGAGCTGCTTTTTCACCAAAGATAGCACGCAAAAGTCTCTCTTCTGGCGTAGGCTTAACTTCACCTTTTGGTGAGACCTTACCAACAAGAATCATACCGCCTTCAACATATGTTCCTACCTTAACTACACCGCTCTCATCAAGATGTGTTAGATCATCTGTACGAACATTTGGTATATCTTTTGTGATCTCTTCTACACCATGCTTTAGCTCTCTAGCTTCACAATCTTTCTCATAAACATGCACAGATGTATAGGCATCTTCACGAATAAGCCTCTCAGAGATAACGATAGCATCCTCAAAGTTAAACCCATTCCAAGGTAAAAATGCAACCATAGCATTTTGCCCAAGAGCCAACTCACCTTGATCCATGTTTGGACCATCTGCTATAACCTGACCAGCCGCAACCATCTCGCCAACCTTAACTATAGGCTTTTGAGAAAATGTTGTATTCTGGTTAGTCCTAAGATTTTTCTGTAGAGGGTAGTAGTCTATTAGAGCACCCTCTTCATCTTTGCTTAAAACATAAATATGTCTCGCATCAATCTTCTCAACTATACCACTCTTTTTAGCCTTAACACTCTCCCAAGCATCTCTAGCAACCAACTTCTCAACACCAGTTCCAACCATAGGAGCTGTTGGCTTTAGAAGTGGAACAGCTTGTCGCTGCATGTTTGAGCCCATAAGTGCACGGTTTGCATCATCATGCTCTAAAAATGGTATGAGTGAAGCAGCAACACCAACAACCATGTGGGATGAGAGGTCCATATACTCAACACTCGAAGGCTTACCCAACATGATCTCGCCATCTTTTCGCATCTCTATAAGATCTTCTATAAAGTTTCCGCGCTCATCTATCTTGTTTGAAGCAGCAGCGATCGCTTTACCTTCCTCTTGTGTAGCAGTTAGGTAGACAACATTCTCCTCACCCTTCTGCACCACTCCATCTACAACTCTATTGTAAGGGGCCTCTATGAAGCCATGCTCATTTACTCTTGAATAAGTTGCCAAAGTGTTGATAAGACCGATATTTTGACCCTCTGGTGTCTCAATTGGACATATTCTTCCATAGTGTGTTGGGTGAACATCACGCACCTCAAAACCAGCTCTCTCTTTAACAAGACCACCCTCACCAAGTGCAGATAGTCGTCGCTTATGAGTCACCTCTGATAGAGGATTTGTCTGATCCATAAATTGGCTCAACTGTCCGCTTGAGAAGAACTCCATGATGGTACTTGTGATCATCTTTGAGTTTATAAGATCGTGTGGCATAAGCTCAACGATTGGCCCACTCATTGTAGAGAGCTTATCTTTGATGGTTTTTTGCATCTTAATAAGTCCATTATGGAGCTCATTACCAAGAAGCTCACCAATTGAGCGAATACGGCGATTACCGAGGTGATCACGATCATCTATGTGACCATGTCCGTTTTTAACTTTGATAACATATTTTACTGTATTGATGATATCTTCATTGGTAAGAACTGTGATATATGGTGGTATATCTTGCCCTAGCTTATGATTCATCTTCATTCTACCAACACGCGTTAAGTCATACTTCTCAGGGTCAAAAAATAGCTCATTAACAAACTTCTTAGCCGCCTCTTTTGTGACTGGTTCACCTGGTCTCATGACCTTGTAGATACGGATAACTGCTAGATCATTCTCATCTTCTATCTCTTCAGTCTGCTTTAGAAGTTTCAAAGAGTCTGCATCTGCCAAGAACGCATTGATGATAGAGCCATCAACACCATCAGCTAGATCATTTGCAATCACTAATGACTCTATGCCTGATTCTGCTATTTTCTTAAGTTTTAGCTCATCAAGCGCGGTCATTGTATCAAAAAGAACCTCTCCTGTTTCAGGATTAATGAGAGGCTCAGCTAGATATCTCTCCACTAGTGAATCTAGCGGATATAGAACTTCGTCTAGACCAGACTCTGCTAACTTTTGTGCTTTCTTAACGCTCAATCTTTTTCCAGCAGCCACAAGTACATTGCCGTCTATATCAGATAGCTCAAATGGCATGCGACCCTTAAAGCTATCTGGAGTAAACTTCATCACAAATCTATTCTCTTTGATTGAGATAGTTTGAAGTGGGTAAAATAGCTTCAATATATCTAGCTTGCTATACCCAAGTGCACGAAACATGATAGTAACTGGCACCTTTCGTCGCTTATTGATTCTCATATAGAGTATATCTTTTGGATCATACTCAAAATAGAGCCATGAGCCTCGATCTGGTATAATTTGACCTGTATAGATAAGCTTATTGCCAGCTGTTTTTGCCTGCTCTTCTTTAAAAATAACACCAGGGGAGCGGTGTAGTTGATTTACCACAACACGCTCAACACCATTTATAACAAATGATGTTCTATCGGTCATAAGAGGTATATCACGGATAAAAATCATCTGATCTTTTATCTCTTTTACACCTAGCTTCTCTTTAGTATTTTCATCACGATCCCAAAGTACTAGACGCGTCTTCATGCGAAGTGATACGGAGTATGTCAACCCTCTCTCCATACATTCTCTAACTGTATATTTTGGATGAGTAATCTCTGATCCACTGTACTCTAGCGTGAGTCTATTTTGAACATCATGTATGGGAAATACTGAGTTAAATACCCTCTCTAATCCACTAGTTGAGCGATCTTTTTTATCTGCCATTAAAAAGCTATTAAATGAGCTCTGTTGTAGTTGAAGAAGATTTGGTACTTCTATCTGCTGAGGGGTTTTGGCAAAATCTACACGGAGTCTATTTCCTGAATATAGTGTGTTTAACATATAGGCTACCTCTATGAAGTTGTATTACTGAAAAATCAGTAAGTGCTGGCTAACTAATAGACTAAAACATCTAGTCTATAGTGACAAATGGGCACTTTTATCTGCTGTTTGCAACAGAAGATAAAAGTGTCAAAAACGCATATACAGAGCCAAGCTCTATATATACAGACAGTGATCTACTTGATCTCTGCGGTTGCACCAGCCTCTTCAAGCTGCTTTTTAGTCTCTTCAGCAGTATCTTTATCTACACCCTCTTTAATAGTTGTAGGTACGCCTTCAACTGCCTCTTTTGCCTCTTTAAGACCAAGACCAGTGATAGCGCGAACAGCTTTAATAGCATTGATTTTCTTCTCACCAGCGCTTGTTAAGATTACATCAAACTCAGTTTTCTCTTCAGCAGCCTCAGCGGCTCCACCAGCTACACCAGCTACCGCTACAGGTTGAGCAGATACTCCAAATTTCTCTTCAAACTCTTTTACAAGCTCTGAAAGCTCAAGAACTGAAAGGCCTGAAATATACTCTAATACATCTTCTTTTGTTACAGCCATAATTTTCTCCTATAAATTTAAATTTTTTAAGCCTCTTCTTCGCGCTTTTTTCTTAGCGCATCAAGACCGATTGTAAAGTTTGTAAGTGGTGCCATCCAAGTAGCAGCCAACATACCAAGCAACTCATCTCTACCAGGCAACTTAGCAAATGCTTCGATTTTTGCGCTATCTGCACTCTCTTTATCAAGATATCCAGCTCTAATACTAAGCTTATCATTCTGCTTAGCAAAATCTACTGCTACTTTAGATGCAGATATAACATCATCAGACCAGATAAAGATATTCATATCTTTAAGATCTACACCGCTCATATTGGCACGATTTAGTGCTATAGTTGCTAGTGAATTCTTAACAACTTGAACTTTTGTATCACTTGAGCGTGCCATATCGCGTAACTCTTCAAGATCAGATACACCAAGACCTTTATAGTCACAAATAATAACTGCCGATACAGAGTCAAACTCGCTAGATAGAGTATCGATAATCTCTGCTTTTTTTGCTTTTGTCATATTTTCTCCTTTCCAGACAACAACTTCAAGCAGGGCGGGAAAGTCCGTTTAAGCATCTGCCCCTAACTATCTTTAGTCCAAAGATTTAGATCTTCTGTGTTGAAAACCTTTGATTAGAGCTCAAAAAAACACTAATCAAAAGCTTTAGCCATAGAGCCATAAAAGCTCTATAGATCTACTCTATTTGATATCTGAGAGTTCACTCAAATCAAATTTTAATGCTGGACTCATAGTGAGTGATAGTGCAGCATTTTTGATATATCTACCTTTGGCAGATGATGGCTTTTGTTTATTTATAGCCACTATAAATGTTGTAATATTATCTTTAATCTGATCAGAAGAGAAGCTAGCCTTCCCGATACCAGCATGAATATTGCCTTTTTTATCAACTCTAAAAGCTACTTGACCACCTTTAACATTTTTAACAGCAGTTGCTATATCTGCTGTTACTGTACCAGTTTTTGGATTTGGCATTAACCCTTTTGGTCCTAGTATGCGCCCAACTTTACCAACAACACCCATACAATCAGGTGCAGCAACTACAACATCAAATGCGAAGTTGCCCTCTTTGATCATCTCTACTATCTCATCAGTTCCTACAATGTCTGCTCCAGCCTCTTTTGCTTCATCTGCTTTAGCACCCTTTGCAAAAACTGCCACTCTTACACTCTTACCTGTGCCGTGAGGAAGAACTACTGCACCTCGTACCATCTGATCTGCATGTCGTGGGTCTACATTGAGGTTCATAGCTATCTCAATAGTCTCATCAAATTTTGCCGACTTTAGCTCTTTGATAACAGTTGATGCCTCTTCTACGGAGTAGCTCTTACTGCTATCTATCTTCTCTATAAGTGAATTGTATCTTTTACTTGCCATTTTGATTCTCCAAAAAGTTAATCTGCCGCACTATTTTGTATCTCTGCGGTCGAAGATATACTAAAATTATTGACTCTAGTCTACTATCTCGATACCCATAGATCTTGCAGAGCCAGCTATGATTTTTGATGCCTGCTCAACCTCTTTTGTATTTAGATCAGCGATTTTCATCTGCACAATCTCCTCTAGTTGACTCTTTGTAATCTTGCCTACTTTGTTTAAAAGAGGGTTATCTGTCCCTTTTTTTAGACCAGCTGCTTTTAGTAGTAACTGTGATGCTGGTGGCTGCTTTGTAACAAATGAGAAACTTCTATCTGCATAAACAGTGATAACAACTGGTACTTTAAAGCCCATCTTATCTTTTGTCTTCTCGTTAAATGCCTTACAGAACTCCATGATATTAACACCACGCTGCCCTAGAGCAGGACCTACTGGAGGAGCAGGGTTTGCTTTGCCAGCTTCAATCTGAAGCTTAATATAATCCATGACTTTTTTTGCCATTATAATTCCTTTCTTTGGTTGGGTTTAAATAATTTTCTCTACCTGAGTATAGGTAATATCAACAGGTGTACTTCTGCCAAATATAGAGACATTTAACTTTAGTGTTCCATGCTCAAAATCATACTCATCTACAGTGCCTGTAAAGTTTGCAAATGGTCCATCAATAATACGCACCATCTCACCCTTCTCAAAATAGACTTTTGGTTTAGGAGCTGCACGATTTTCAACGCGATCTAGTATATTTTTAATGTCCGCATCACTCAATGGAGTTGGATAGTTAGACTCCCCAATAAAACCAGAAACTTTAGAGATAGCTGTGATCATATGCTGAAGTTCAGTAGTAAGGTCTATGTAGATAAAGACATACCCAGAGTACAAAGAGCGCTCTGTGATCTTCTTCTTCCCATCTTTTACCTCCATTACATCTTCAGTTGGAACCACAACCTCTTTTATCGCATCTTGCAAAGAGTGCTCTTCAATCTGATTTTCTATAACTTTTTTTACACTTCTCTCACTACCAGCATATGTCTGTATAGAGTACCATTGATGTGCCATTGTAGCTCCTTAACCTAAGATCGCTGATAGCGATGAAGACATGATAAGATCAACAAGTGCCAAAAAGAGAGTCACAAAAGTTACAACTATAAATACAGAGAAAAATGCCTGTTTTACCTGTTGCTTTGTTGGAAAAATTACCTTAGACAACTCTAAGCGAGCATTTTTGATATATGTTGTAACGGTTGCTTTCATCTCTTTATCCTTATAGCATTTACGATACATAGAGCCCAGTAGCTACATGTATCAAAAATGGTTAGTGGCAGGCGAGGAGGGACTCGAACCCCCAACCATCGGATTTGGAATCCGGCGCTCTACCATTGGAGCTACTCGCCTATTGCTACTCTAAAACAAAAAGAGGTTAAACTATTAAAGTTTTGCCTCTTTATGGTTTGTGTGTTCACGACACCATCTGCAGTATTTGCGTACTTCAAACTTTGATGTGTGAGTCTTTTTATTTTTAGTTGTGTGGTAGTTGCGTCTTGCGCACTTTTCACATGCTAAATGTATATTTTCTCTCATTTTATATCCTGTGATACTATTTTAAGAGGCAGAGTCTGCCTCTTGTCTATATTGAACTTTTATGCAAGAATCTTAGAGACAACACCTGCACCAACTGTTCTACCACCCTCACGGATTGCAAAACGCGTACCCTCTTCCATAGCAATTGGGTTGATTAGCTCTGCTGTGATCGCAACATTGTCTCCTGGCATAACCATCTCAGTACCTTCAGGTAGAGTGATAGCACCAGTAACATCTGTTGTACGGACATAAAACTGTGGACGATAACCATCAAAGAATGGAGTGTGACGACCACCCTCCTCTTTTGAGAGTATATAGACCTCTGCTTCAAACTTAGTATGAGGAGTGATTGAGCCTGGCTTACATAGAACCTGTCCACGCTCAACATCATCTTTACCTACACCACGAAGAAGAACGCCACAGTTATCGCCTGCAACACCACAATCCATCTCTTTTCTAAACATCTCAACACCAGTTACTGTTGTTGTCTGAGTATCTTTGATACCTACTATCTCGATAGACTCACCGATACAGACTTGACCACGCTCAACACGACCTGTCACAACTGTACCACGACCAGAGATTGAGAAAACATCCTCAACTGGCATCAAGAACTCTTTATCAGTTTCACGAACTGGCTCAGGGATATATGCATCAACATTAGCCATAAGTGTAACGATCTTTTCTGACCACTCACCAAGTGTACCGCTTTTTGCCTCTTCTAGTGCTTTTAGAGCTGAACCTGCACAGATTGGAGTATCATCTCCTGGGAACTCATACTGATCTAGTAGCTCACGGATCTCCATCTCTACTAGCTCAAGTAGCTCCTCATCATCAACCATATCTGACTTGTTCATAAAAACAACGATATATGGAACACCAACTTGGCGTGAAAGAAGAATGTGCTCACGCGTCTGTGGCATAGGACCATCTGCTGCACTAACAACAAGAATAGCACCATCCATCTGTGCCGCACCTGTGATCATGTTCTTAACATAGTCGGCGTGACCAGGACAGTCAACATGTGCATAGTGACGATTTTCAGTCTCATACTCAACATGTGAAGTAGCGATTGTAATACCACGCTCTCTCTCTTCAGGAGCATTATCAATCTGATCATAATCCATAAGCTCTGCGCCACCCTTAGTAGCTAAAACTGCAGTGATTGCTGCTGTTAGTGTTGTTTTACCATGATCGACATGACCAATTGTACCGATGTTAACATGTGGTTTGTTACGCTCAAACTTCTCTTTTGCCATAGTGTCCTCCGACTTATAATGTTATTGGAAACGCGATAGTACCAGAATTATCCTTCAAAACAGCTTTAAAGGTGCATTCAGTATTGTACATTTTTTATCTTATCAAATTAGTGGAGCCCAGTAGCAGAATTGAACTGCCGACCTCTTCCTTACCAAGGAAGTGCTCTACCTCTGAGCTAACTGGGCAAAACATATCAGATATAATAAAAAATGTACAATATTAGTGAAGCTAAAGCTATAACGATGCTCTTATGAAAGTAGTAAAAAAATCTATTATTATACTACAGCTCCCAGTGGAGCGGGAAACGAGACTCGAACTCGCGACCCTCAGCTTGGAAGGCTGACGCTCTAGCCAACTGAGCTATTCCCGCAAATGGTGGTGAGAGAAGGATTCGAACCTTCGAAGGTAAAAACCAGCAGATTTACAGTCTGCCCTCGTTGGCCACTTGAGTATCTCACCTAGGCCTATCATAATCTGGTCTAACACTGTCTCTAAATTCAAATTCAAATGGTGCCGACACGAGGATTTGAACCCCGGGCCTGCTGATTACAAATCAGCTGCTCTAGCCAACTGAGCTATGTCGGCATTTGAAATTGAGCCAGAATTATAGTGACAATTGTCAACTTTGTCAAGCTGTTTTGGCAGTTTTGTGGCTCTTCAGTACCATTTAATCACTTTTGGCTCATAATATGGTTATGAAACTTCTAGTGGCTATATTATTAATATCTACCCTGCAAGCAAAGAGTTATAGTGAGCCATTTGTAAACTTAAGTAAACCTCTATTTGAATTTGCTGCGCAAGACCAGACCTATCTTGCCGATCCAGATCTACCAAGACTACTTAAGAAGTACAAAACAGAAGCAGAAGCTGCCAAACAGATCTCTAAAGGTGAACTTAACGAGAAAGAGAGAGCAGAGTATCTTAAAAAGTTAAGAGCTCTACAGAAGAGTCACAATCGCATACTTGCTCTTTTAAAAAGCAAGATCTTAGACTCTATAGATCAAAATAGCTACCAAAAGTTTGAAGAGTTACTACAAAGAGAGCCCAAAGAGCTACTCAAAAATCGCAGTTTTAAAGCTAAAGTGTTATCTTTTTATAGAAAAAATCAGAAAAAAATCAACATACCATATCTACATAAATCTTTTAAAAAAGTTAAAAAAAGTACTTCAAAAACTACTAGAGCTTCTGCTCAAAATAGAGTCGATACCGATAGTAGTGGCGATGGGTCTTCGTATCGTGAATGGATGAGAGCTATGGATAGAAGTAAAAATATATCAACAACACCGTACCGCTATGTCTCTAAGGGTGGCTCTGGGTCTGCAACCAACAAAAACTCTAACTCTCAACAACGCTACAGTAAGAAAAAGGTTATCGTCCTTACAACAAAAACTTGTGGGGCTTGCTATATGGCAAAAGATGCTCTACGCAAAAAGAAGATACCATTTGTAGAGTATGATGTTGACTCATCGCCAGATGGCAAAAGACTATTTAAAAAACATAAAGGGTATGCTGTACCACTGATCATAGTTGGTGATAAATCAATGGCTGGTTATGAAGAGGGTGCATTTATGCGACTCTACAACTAAGTGTAGAGCTTAAAACTAGTTTATACCAGCTCTATAAATGCCATAGGTGCGGCATCGCCACGACGCGTTCTTGTTCTTGTTATGCGTGTATATCCACCATTGCGGTCTTCATATTTTGGTGCTATCTCATTGAGTAGTTTTTTTACACTCTCTTTACACTGAAGAGTTGCAAATACTGCTCTGTGTGCATTTGAATCACCTCTGCGAGCAGTTGTAATAAGCTTCTCTACAAATGAGCGTAACTCTTTTGCTTTAGGGACTGTTGTCTCTATCTTCTCTCTCTCTATTAGTGCAATGCTCATGTTTTTTAACAGCGCAGCGCGATGTGCGCTTGTGCGGTTGAGCTTGCGATATCCATGACGATGTCTCATAATCGTAACTCCTTAAGATTCTATCTGTTTTTTTACTGCAGCAACTGTCTCATCTGCAAGTACCTGACCAACACTAAAGCCGGCCTCTTCTAGCTTTTCTACTATCTCATCAAAAGATTTTTTGCCAAGATTTTTAACATTTTTGAGATCATTTTTGCTCATAAAAACGATCTGCGCAATATACTTAATCTCTGCTCTATCAAGACAGTTATAACTTCTAGCGCTCAACCCAAGATCATCAATGGTAGCTATAAGAGATTTAACCTCTTCGCTATCTGCTGTTCTCTCGATTGCTACTGGTGTCTGTATGCTAATCTCACTACTGAAAACAGCCATCTGAGCATGCATTACACTTAGTGCATTCTTAAAAGCATCCACTGGTGAGATCTGCCCGTCTGTTACAATATTTAAGATGAGTTTTTCAAAGTTTGGGCTATCTTCAACAAGAACATTCTCTATCTGATAAGTTGCTCTTCTGACAGGCGTGAAAAATGCATCTAAAGTAATATAGTCTTCATCAATATCATCACGAATATCTTCACTAGGAACATACCCTATGCCTTGATAGATCTTGAGTGAAAACTTCAGTGTAGCATCTTCATTTAGAGTGGCTAAGAATGCATCTGGAGTTACCACATCAACCTCATCACTCTGAAGGTCACTACCTCTAACTTCACAAGGACCAGTAAAGCTGTACTCAACTTCTGCATACTTGGCCTCATCTTTGAGTCTAAAGCGGATACTCTTTAGATTAATGATGAAGTCTGAGATATCCTCAAGCATACCACGAACTGAATCGAACTCATGTTTTGCGCCCTCTATCTTAATAGCAACAGGAGCGTATCCAACAGAGCTACTTAAGAGAAAACGGCGCAGTGGATGTGCCAAAGAGACTGAAAAACCAGTCTCAAATGGGAAAGCTATGATATTAGCCTCATTATCACTGATCTGCTCTACAACAAACTCTTCTGGTAGATAGGGAGTTGTTTTGATCTTTTTCATCTGCTTTCCTTTTTAATGTCTATTTTGAGTAAAGCTCAACGATGAATCGCTCTTCAACAGGAATAACAATCTCTTCTCTTGATGGAAGCCTAGTAAATATACCATACTTCTTATCTGCATCAACATCAACCCATTCAGCAAGACCAGTCTGATTAACAAGCTCAACTGCACGAACTATCTGTGTATTGCTCTTGCTCTTCTCGCGAATCTCTATCTTTTGACCAGGTTTAACACGATATGATGGTATGTCTACCCTCTTGCCATCTACCAATATATGTCCATGGTTTGTTAACTGGCGTGCAAAACGGCGTGTTGATGCAAACCCCATACGATAGACAACATTATCTAGTCTCTGCTCAAGTAGTGTTACTAGGTTTGTACCTGTATTTCCAGATAGTCTCTTCGCCTCTGTAAACAGAGATCTCATCTGTTTTTCAGATACACCGTATATAAACTTCAGCTTCTGCTTCTCATTTAACTGAGTACCATATTCTGATACTTTTTTGCGTCTTTGACCATGTTGACCTGGCGCATAAGGGCGTTTCTCTAGTGCTGATTTGCCAGCTAGACGACGCTCACCTTTTAAGTTAAGGCTTACGCCAAATCTTCTCTCAATTTTCTCTACTGGACCTCTATATCTTGCCATCTATGACCCCCTATACTCTACGACGCTTAGGCGCACGACAACCATTGTGTGGCAACGGCGTAACATCTTTCATAAATGTAACGCGAATGCCTTCAATCGCACCTATAGCTTTTACTGCTGTCTCACGACCAGAACCTGGACCTTGTACTTTTATGCCAAGCTCTTTTATGCCATGAACCATAGCTTTCTCAACCGCTGCTTCTACTGCTTGTTGTGCTGCAAATGGAGTAGACTTCTTAGAGCCTTTAAACCCTAAACTTCCAGATGAACTCCAAGCTATCATGTTGCCCATCTCATCAGTGATGGTTACAAGCGTGTTGTTAAATGATGCTGAGATATGTACTATACCTCTAGCAATATTTTTTTTGACTACTTTTTTGCGTGTTACTTTTCTCTTTGCCATAACCTAATCCTTATGCTGCGCCGACAGTTTTGCGTCGACCCTTACGAGTTCTTGCATTTGTCTTAGTTTTTTGACCACGACATGGAAGACCACGACGATGACGAATACCACGATATGAGCCCAAGTCCATAAGAGACTTGATATCCATAGCAACTTTTTTACGCAGATCACCCTCAACCATATGATCTTGTCGAATCTGCTTTGTTAGCGCTGCTACATCATCTTCTGTTAGCTCAAACACTCTCTTATTGATATCTATGCCAGTAGCATCTAAAATCTTGCGTGAAGAGTGAAGACCAATGCCATATATATATGTTAGTCCGTACTCAATGCGTTTTTTCTTTGGTAAATCTACACCTGATATACGCGCCATGTCTATCCTTGTCTCTGTTTGTGTTTTGCGGTTTTGCAGATCACTCTTACAATACCTTTTCGTTTGACAACTTTACAGTCATCACACATCTTCTTAACTGAAGATCTTACTTTCATAATAAGCTCCAAAATACGATATATCACTTATGACCGCCTTAGGCAAATAGTGCCAATACTTATATCTATTCTTACTGTAAAACAGACACAAATACTCAACGCAGTGTGTTCAATGCGGGCAAAGTGGAGGCGAATTATAATCAAAAGTTGCTAAAAGTATTATTAAGCTATACTATTGTTATGAAAACTTACAAAAAAGTGTGTGGTATTGATGAGGCAGGACGAGGTCCTCTTGCGGGCTCTTTAGTTGTTGCTGGCGTTGTGCTAGAAGAGAGTATAAGCGGGCTCTGCGACTCTAAGCAGCTATCACCAAAAAGACGAGAGCTACTCTATGAGCAGATAGTTGCCACAAGTAGCTACCATATTGTACGCTTTGGCTCCAGAGATATAGATAGACTTGGCTTATCACACTGTCTCTTAAGTGCGTTAGAGGAGATAAAAAACACTCTAAAGGAGCATAGATATATCTTTGATGGCAATAGTGCATTTGGAGCAAGCGGCATAGAGACCGTAGTTAAAGCTGATACCAAAATAGACGCCGTAAGTGCTGCTAGCATTTTAGCAAAAGTAACCAGAGATCGTGAAATGGTAGAGTACTCAAAACTCTATCCAGAGTATGGTTTT
>Ga0256834_1000367_pt1 | contig 32901 bp, 25 predicted proteins | sample 4281140metaG_FD_190536 | JGI IMG/M metagenome (GOLD analysis project Ga0256834, IMG submission 190536) | Hydrothermal vent microbial communities from East Pacific Rise, Pacific Ocean - 4281-140 | ecosystem: Environmental > Aquatic > Marine > Hydrothermal vents | place: Pacific Ocean: East...
AAAGTGATGTCGTCATAAGCATTACGCGGGCGACTATGAAAACCGAAAGCAATATTGTTTTTTTGTATATAATTCAAAATTTCGGAATGAGATACCGAATCAAATTTAATATAATCATTTTGTTGGTAAGTTTTTATTTGCGGATCTTTGGACAATACAAAAAAATTAAACCGGTCTTGGTATTGACGGGCAAAACGGATAAAATTTTCAAACCCCGAATTTTTATATGACACACTGCCCAAGTATAAAAAACCCAAAGTCTTTGAAAAATCGGGCAAAACGGTTACAAATTCGTCGCTTGAAGTACCCGGTGGTAAAGCCTTATAGGGTTTTTGAACAAAAGACTTGTTTTTTAGATAAAAAAAATCGCCCATTTGCACAGTCGGAAAAACCAATTCACTACCGACCCAACTCAAAAAACGGTAACTTAACCGGTTGGCAAAATAGGTAATCTTTTTTCGAAAACCGGTATATTCTTCGGGAAACATTTCAATGTAAACATCTCTTATAAAAACCACCAGTTTTTTTGACTTTTTCTTTAAAAGTAACAGATTAACAACATCAATCAAACCGATACGATTGGGAGCTGTTTCGACATAGACCATCTCGGCACGGGGTGCTTTTAGGGTTTTTAACAATTTGTTTTTTCCTTCAATCACATAATCGCCTTGCCGTTGAAACACCTTGATAAACATACTGATACGCGTTTTGGGTCCCAATGAAATTTTGTCTAAATGTAAAACCGAATAAATGATATTCATATCAAGAAGCTTCGTTTTGAAAATTTAATTTTTTTCGGTATTTAAAAACCATCTTTTTTGAATAAGGCGAATTTAAAATATAAAAATACAGAAAAACATAAAAATAATAATTAAAATAATGTATGGATAACAAATTGGTTACCGTTACAATCAAGAAAAAAGCCAAACGCGATTTGAGATTGGGCATTACCAATAAAAACAACGTGTTAAGCACTATAAAACCAAGCAATAATATCAGTCCGCCACGATGAAAAACATAATAAAAACCATTGTCTATTTCTTGAAAATGAAACCAACGACTAAAAGCCTGAACCTTCTTGTTTTCGCGGTAAATGGTGGTGCCGGCACCAAAACCTTTTCCGGTAATAAATTCGCGGGGTGTATACTTTTCGGTCTTAATCGCTTTTTTCAAATCCTCTATCCTGATTTTAAAACTCGGATACTCCCAAGGCTTGCTGACGTATTGCAATTTTTTTTGAACCAAAATCGGTACATAAGACGAATTGACAAAGGCAACAAAAAGCAAGAACAAAACTCCGGTCAAACCTATTATTTTGGGTGAAAAAACCTTTTTTAAATCAACCAAAATCAAAAACATCAACCCCAAAATAATAAGCAAGTTCATAAAATTGGCAGCCAATAACACATAAATAAGCGAAAAAGAAAAGGCTGCAATCAAAGTTTTATCAACCGGTTTATTTTGATACAAATAATCAAAGGCAATAAAAATAAAACCAATCAAAGCAGGTCCCATTAGTTTGCCCCTGTATCCTACAATATTGTCGCTCCAAAAAGACGGAATAACATGAAAATACAAAAGCAAATAAATCAATAATGTCAAAAAATTGACCCAAACAAAAAAACGAATATAATTAAACTGCGGACGGTTGATAAATATTAAAAACAAAAAAAAGATAAAAAACTGAAACTTAATATCAATAGTCGGTTTGACATGATGATACAACAATCCTTCGACCACAAATACCGTATAAACCAAAAAAGCGGCGGCAAAATAAGCCGGTAACCTAAATCGTATGGGTTGTTTAAAAATAATACTCATCAACAACAGCAAAACCGACAGTGCCACTATCAGGGCATTATATTTTTCGGTTTCTTGCAAAAAAAACAACATGGCCAAACCTATTGCAAAGATAATCTTATTGAGGTATTTTTTTTTGATATGTATTTGATTTTCTGTCATTAAGCAAAAACAATAAGCGGGTATTCGATTGTCAGGGGGTTGTTTTTCGTTTTAAAATATAATCTTTAATATGTCGTATTTCATTACCAAAGATAGTCTTTTTTACAAAATCAATAAAAGAAACACCTATAAGCGGACGAACCAAAAAATACCAATTGGGCACATACAACAACAACATGCTGAGTGTTATGGCAACGGCAACCGTTTCGAGTGAATAGTGCGAAGCCCAAAAAATAACAACGGGCATAATCAATAACGTAAAAATATTCCAATAAAACTCACGATATGTCTGTCCGGTAGCCGTTATCAAACTACCGATTGGATTGCCAATGGCACGCACCAACATATATACCGACAATATTTGCACCAAAACAACAATATGATTGTATTGCGAGCCGTAAAAAACCTTGACTATCAAGGGCGCAAAAAGAATAATTAATCCGTAAACCATTAAATTGATTGAAAAAATCAAATTGACCAGTTTCAAATAATTATTACGCAATTGGTCCATATTGTTTTGAAATTTGGATAAGACCGGCGCAGCCACATTGGTTAAAACGGGATTGATAATTTGGGCGGGACGAAAAACCAATTGTTTTGCCAAGCTGTAACCACCCAAGAGTTCGGTACCAAAAAATTTACCTATCAACATCACGTCCAAATCACGATTAAAATAATTGACTATTTGACTACCTACCTGATAAACACCTATTTTTAAAAAAGGCTTGGTTTCGTTCCAACTAAAATGAAACCGAATGCCGTAATGTCGCAAGCCTATAATCAAAAAAGCGATACTTTGCAGACCGTATTGCATCAAAGCCGCAAAAATCAGTGCATACACTCCAAAATCGTTTACAGCCAATAATACGGCAAAAACCAACGATACCAAACCCGAAAAAATATCGATTAAAGCAATGGTTTTAAAATCCAACTCTTTTTGTTTTATGGTTCTAAACTGTTTGCCTGTCGAAACTATTATAACGCTCAATCCCATGATAGGAATGAGTTTTTTTAAAATATCGTGATGATAAAAATGTGCTATCAAAGGAGCCGAAACCAACAATAAACCGAATAACAGCAAGCCAAAAAAAATATTGAGCCAATACAAACTGGCATATTCTCGTTTGGTAATATTTTGTTTGTGAATAATGGCGGTGCTCAATCCCATATCCATAAACAAATTGGTAAATCCCAATACAAACAATACGATAGCCATTAGTCCGAAGTCCGATTTATCGAGAAAACGAGCCAGTACGGCTATTTTTAATACGGCAATAACAGCCATGGAGGCTGAGGCTAAACTCGTCCATTTTACACCTGATATGGTCGATTTTGTTAAACTCATTCGGGGCGATCGTTAAATAAATGGTTCAATTCCGATAAATATAGCGATTTTATATCGAGTTTATTGTGTCGGGCATTTTTTTTCAGATTTTGCAAATGTTCCGGATTTTGCAACAAATCGGATAAAATTTGATAAATACTGTTCGCATCTTTATCAACCACATAACCGTTTTGTCCGGTTCTGACAAATTCCCAAGCCGCCGGAAAATCGGTTGTAACCACCGGTGTTCCTATAATGAACGATTCGGTTAAAGCCAAAGGCTGAGCTTCGTAATCGGAAGTCAGCACAAACAAATCGGCATGTTTGACATACGGATACGGATTGGGTTGAAAACCCGTAAAAATCAAAACGCCTGTCAAACCGGCTTCTTCGGCTTGTTTTTTCAAAGAAGATAAGTCTTTGCCGTCGCCGACCACATACCATTTAAAAGCAACTTTATTTTCTTGTAATTTTTGAGCCGCTTGCAATATCCTGTCAATTCGTTTTTGTTGGTTATCAATACGAGCAACCGTTACCAATACCGGCGTATTTTTATTTTGATAAGGATTAAAAGCATCGGCTTTTCGGTTAATGGTTTGCGCATCGATATAATTATGCACATAATAAGATTTGGATTTGAACTCCGGTGCCATTTCATCTAATTGTTGTTTACAGCCTTCCGATACATTGACAATTTTGTCAAAATCTGCATAACGCCGTAAAACATAAGAACGGTCAAATCCCAATTTATCCAAATCGTTGTGTATCCAAGCTATTTTTTGTGAGGCACTGACCGCATGCAAAACAAAATCGTTGGTACCGGTCAAAACATCGTGAACGGGAATATCGTTTGAATACGAAACGGCAATATCGTAATGTTCGGGCAATCGCAATCGTTTTATTAAAAACAATCTGCTGCGATTAATACCTATGATTTTAGCCAGTAACTTCACCGATAAAAAAATCGGTATTTGAAACCACGGTAATTTTTTTAAGGCTTCTTTTTTTCGTATATACAAAAATTTGAGCCAAAAAGGCACATAAAACTTAATATGCTCGAGGTTTTTAAATTTTTCGTCAAAATAAGGGTCAAAAACTACCCAATCTACCTGCCAATCGGTTTCTTTTTTTAACAAGTGCAAAGCATTGTAAAGCGATCCTGCAATACCGCCCATTTTCATGTGTTGATTGACAAATAATATTTTCATTTATACGATATTTACAAAATCAAAAACCGGCTTTTCGGAGGGTATTTGAAGACCTTTAAATTCTTTATGTCCAACCAAAAACGCAATTATATCGGCTTGTTGCAAGGCTTCATCGGGTTGAAACAATTCAAATTCGTTTGATGTATCGATATTGGGTTCAACAGCTACCACATCAAAGCCTTGTATTTTTAAACTGCGAGCCACATATAAGGAAGGCGATTCGCGTAAATCGTCGATATCGGGTTTAAAAGCCAACCCCATGGCAGCTATCAAAGGTTTTTTGTCGTTTTTTAATTCAAATTGCAAAGCGGCGTTTTTAATTTTTTCAATAACCCATTCGGTTTTGTAGTTATTGATTTCGCGTGCCGTTCTTATAAGGCGTGCTTCTTTGCCAAATTCCGACACGATAAACCAAGGATCAACCGCAATACAATGTCCGCCTACACCGGTACCGGGTCGTAATATATTGACCCGCGGGTGTTTATTGGCAAGTTCGATAAGTTCCCAAACATCGATACCGGCTTTGTCGCTGATGATTGACAATTCATTGGCAAAAGCGATTTGCACGTCGCGAGACGAATTTTCGACCAATTTAACCATTTCGGCGGTGCGTGCATTGGTCGGATATAAGTCGCCTTGCACAAATTGACGGTAAAAATCAATGGCTTTTTGTGTAGATCTCTTATCAATACCTCCAATGGCACGATCGTTATGTGCCAATTCGTAAATAATATTGCCGGGTAACACGCGTTCGGGACAGTATGCCATAAAAATTTCGTTTTGAAGTTCGGGACGTTCGGCATATATCAAATCTCTCATTTTTTCGGTTGTACCCACCGGACTGGTCGATTCGATGATAAACAAATTGCCTTTTTGTAAGTGCGGAATAATGGCTTTGGTTGCCGATTCTACATAAGAAATATCGGGTTTATTGCCTTCTCTGACCGGTGTAGGAACGGTAATAATAAAAACCTCAGCCGGTTGCACCTCGGTCGCCGCTTTCAAATTGCCTTCTGAAACCACCTTGGTAACCAAACCTTCCAAATCGGGTTCAACAATATGTATTTTGCCTTTATTTATGGTATCAACCACTTCGGATTTGACATCTATACCTAACACTTTTATGCCTTTGGAAGCTATCAAGGCAGCTGTGGGCAAACCTATATAGCCCAAACCCATCATAACAACTTGATTGTTTTTCATCGGATATATTTGTTTTTTTTGAATGAACAAATATAGAACAATTTCGTCAAAGGTTTACCGTTTCAATTTTAGTTTTACCAATGGCAAAAAAGATTATATTTGCAACAAATTGAACACCGCTTGGTATGAAAAAAGCACTTTTTATATTCGGCACACGTCCCGAAGCTATCAAAATGGCTCCGGTAGTGCAATATTTTAAACAATTTCCGCAACAAATTGAAACCAAAGTTTGTGTTACGGCACAACACCGTGAAATGTTGGATCAAGTATTGGATTTTTTTGATATTCAACCCGATTACGATTTGAATTTGATGAAAAAAGGGCAAAATTTATTTGAATTGTCTGCTCGAATATTGACACATTTACATCCGGTTTTGGATCGATACCGCCCCGATTTGGTATTGGTTCACGGCGACACGACCACCACTATGATGGGAAGTATTGCCGCTTTTTACGGCGGTGCCAAAATAGGACATATAGAAGCCGGCTTACGCACTCACAACAAATATGCTCCCTTTCCCGAAGAAATCAACCGGCAGATAACCGGTCGCGTAACCGACTTTCATTTTGCACCCACTCGCAAAGCCAAAGAAAATTTATTACTCGAAAACACTGCTGAAAAAAACATCGTTATTACCGGCAATACCGTTATCGACGCCCTATACAGCGGCATGAAAAAATTGGAAACATACGAAGATCAAGAAATCAAACAACTCAAAAACATAGTCGATACCGACAAAAAATTGGTTTTGGTTACCGGACACAGGCGTGAAAATTTCGGAGAAGGTTTTATCAACATTTGTCTTGCCATAAAAGAGATTGCCGAACAAAACCCAAATGTACAAGTTATTTATCCCGTGCATCTCAACCCGAATGTGCAAAAACCCGTTTTTGATATTTTGGGCAATATATCAAACGTTCATTTGATAGACCCGCTCAGTTATCCTGCATTTTTGTGGTTAATGAACCAATCATTTATGATTATTACCGATAGTGGCGGCATACAAGAAGAAGCACCGAGTTTGGGCAAACCCGTTTTGGTTATGCGCGAAACAACCGAACGTCCCGAAGCGGTTGAAGCCGGAACCGTCTTATTGGTTGGAACCGATAAACAAAAAATTGTAAATACAACAAACGAATTGCTGCAAGAAGGCTATTTGTATCAACAAATGAAAAAAAGTCATAACCCGTATGGCGACGGCAAAGCCTCGCAACGGATATTTGATTTTGTAATGAATAATTTATAATCGGATTTTATTTAGATGTAAACAAGGATTCCAAAAATATTTTTCCATATTGACAATTCGGTCGTTTGTTACTTCAATACCTTCGTTTTCGAGTAATTGTTGCATCAAATTAACACCTTCAAAATGGATTTTGCCGGTGAGCAAACCTTGTTTATTGACAACACGATGAGCCGGTATGTCGCTGTTGCCTTTTTGACTATTAAGCACCCAGCCTACCATACGGGCACTGCGTTTATTGCCCAAACATTCGGCAATGGCACCATAAGTGGTAATTTTGCCCGGTGGAATTTGTCTTACTATTTGCAAAACCTTATGATAAAAAGATTTTGTTGTTTGCATGTTTCTAAATTTTGGTTTTATTATCTTCACCGTCATGAAACCAATTCCGTATAATACCGGCTTTGTGTTTACCTACCACTTTTTTTAACTCCTCGTATGAAGCATTTTTGATACGTTTTACCGATTTAAAATGTCGCAACAACAAAGCAATGGTTTTATTGCCGATACCTTTTATCAATTCCAGTTCGGTTTGCAAACCCGATTTAATCCGTTTTTTGCGATGAAATGTTATACCAAAACGGTGGGCTTCGTCGCGTGCTTTTTGTATCACACGCAAAGTTTCCGATTTTTTGTCGAGATATAAGGGGACGGAATCGCCCGGAAAATATATTTCTTCCAATCGTTTGGCTATTCCTATAATGGAAATTTGTCCGTATAAACCCAATTTTTTTAAACTTTTGACTGCCGAAGACAATTGTCCTTTACCCCCATCGACTATGATCAATTGCGGCAAAGCCTTTCCTTCTTCGAGCAATCGTTTGTAACGACGTTCAACAATTTCTTCCATCGAAGCAAAATCATTGGGTCCCGTTACGGTTTTGATATTAAAATGACGATATTCTTTTTTGACGGGTTTGCCGTTTTTAAATACCACACAAGCCGCTACCGGATTTGTTCCTTGTATATTGGAGTTGTCAAAACATTCGATATGACGCGGTTCTGTCGGCAAACGTAAATCTTGTTGCATTTGTTTCATCAAACGATTTACATGTTTTTCGGGGTCGGTCAATTGCAATTGTTTGAGTTTTTCCAACCTGAAATATACGGCATTGCGATGCGAAAGTTCCAACAAACGTTTTTTATCGCCTTTTTGCGGAATACTCTTTTTGACCGAGGGCAAAATATCTATGACAAAAGGCACATACATTTCTTTGGTTTGCAAATCAAAACGCGTGCGAATTTCAACAATGGCAAGTTCTAACAAATCTTTGTCGGTTTCGTCGAGTTTTTTCTTTATTTCGAGTGTATGCGAACGTATAATGGCACCGTGTCCCACTTGCAAAAAATTGACATAAGCAGTCGAGGCATCCGATACTATATTGTAAACTTCAACATTGTTGATAGTCGGATTAACTACCGTAGAACGAGCTTGATAGTTTTGTAACGAATCTATTTTTTCTTTGATGTCTTGTGCTTTTTCAAACTCAAGTAGTGCCGCATGTTTTTGCATTTCTTTTTTAAAATAAACCAAAGCGTCTTTAAAATTCCCTTTTATTATTTTTCGTATCTGCTTGATATTTTGTTCGTAATCTTGTTCGGTTTGCAAGCCGACACAAGGCGCTTTGCATAAACCGATGTGGTAGTCCAAACAAACCTCAAATTTACCGGCTTTGATATTTTGAGCGGACAAATTGAATTTGCAACTACGCAACGGATACAATTGATGAATTAGTTCCAACAAAGTGCGAGCGGTTTTTACCGACGGATAAGGTCCGTAATATTCGGAGCCGTCTTTTACAATGTTTCGGGTTAAAAAAACACGCGGAAAAGCTTCTTTTTTGATACATATCCACGGATAAGTTTTGTCATCTTTGAGCATGACATTATACTTGGGTTGATATTTTTTAATCAAAACATTTTCGAGCAACAAAGCATCGGTTTCGGTTTCTACTACAATATGTCTGATGTCCGCTATTTTTTCCACCAACATTTTGGTCTTTCCCGATTGGGTTTTGGAAAAATAAGACGACACCCTTTTTTTCAAATTCTTTGCCTTTCCGACATATATAATAACCCCTTGTTTATCAACAAATTGATATACGCCCGGATTGTTTGGCAAGGTCTTTGTTATTTGTCGTAGTGCATTCAATTGACAGATATTTTTTTAAGCCTTTAAAGCTATAAAATAAATTTGAGTAACTTTGCAAAGTTAACAACAATAAACAAATATGATGAACAAATATATTTTACTTTTGACAAGCATATTAATACCCCTGCTCGGCAGTTCGCAATTTGACGATGAAATGTCATCAACCGAACTATACGACAAAGCCGTTGATATGGGCGTTTATGTGCAAATGTTAGCCAAAGACAAGCTATATTTAATCAATAACTTGAAAAAAGAACAAGCCGGTGTCGAACTCGACTACGCTTTGGCAAAAATGGCCGAAAACATCAATGATGTCGATTTGAGCGAAGCTAATCCGAAAATTACTCAGCAACTATCCAACGTCAAAAAAGTTTGGGCAAAATTCAATCCAAAAGTAACCCAAAATCTAACTCCCAAAGAATTTACCAATCTATACTTCGAAGTCAATACTTTTGACCGGTTGCTTTCGGATTTGGTCGAAAAAATGAAGATAAACTACCAGTTGCCTCAAAAGGAAATCGAAAAATACGATGCCATACAACAACTTCGTAAGTTAATACAAAAAATAAGTTTAAGTTATTACGCCAATTATTTGGGACTAAGCAAAAGTTTTTCGCACGAATATCAAAAAAATATCGAAAGTGTCGATAAATTTATCAAAGAAAAAAGCAACTTGTTCTTAAACGACCCCATAGCCGAAAAACAATTTTCGGACGTTATATTGGATTGGAATTTTTTTAGAGCCAATTTGTTGCACGACGAAATTCAAAATCCCAAAACCATTTTCAGTCTGAGCACTTCTATCGATTACAAATTGAAAACCATCAAGGATAATTATATCAAAAAATTAAATCAAGGATTTTAAAAAAACAAAGATTTATGAAAAAATATTTACTGCTTTTTATCACGATACTGACATTGTCTTTTGACGGAAAGGCGCAAATTGATGATAATCCTATCTATATATTGAGCGAAAAATTATATCAAAACGAGATGCTTGCCAATCGTTTTTTTAAGAACTTTGTTTTTATCAAAACCAATACGTTTAAAAAGAAAGCCCTATTGGATATGGATAAAAGTTTGGCAAAATTTGACGATAATTTGTCTTACATAATTTTGCATCTGCCCGAAAACAAAGATGCACAAGAAAATTTTATCAAACTTCAAAATTTTTGGAACCTTTACCGCATAGCCATAACCAACTATGAGCAAAAAAACTATAAATCTTTAATTAACAAAACCCGTAAATTTAATAAGATGCTTGTCAAACTTACGAGTAGCGTATTGCACAAGCACCCGAAATATGCACATCACAAAAAAATGATGGAAATGGCACAACATGTTGCCGACAATCAAAAAAATATTGATAATATTGCCATAGCTTATGTGCTTAAAGGCGGTTTGGAAATGGAAGATGCTTACAACTATTTCGATATAAGTTTCGGCGATTTGAAAAAAGGCTTAAAAAAATTGGGCAAAAATAAAACAATTGCCGCCAAAGCCACCGGTATTGTAAACGATCTTCGCATCACTTTGGAAAGCATCAAAGATCTGTATGACAAGGACGGATATAAGCCTAAAATGATGTTTTCCAACATAAACAATTATGCCAAAAAATCGTTTAAACTCCTCGATTTTATCATTAACAATTTAAAGTAAATTCAATATGAAAAAATTATATGTCTTAGGAATATTTTTATTACTTACCCGAACGGGAATTGCCCAATACGAAGAGGTAATCGATGTAAGTGATGCTTTGCAGAGTACCCTTGACCTGCGTACTTCGGCAGTCAAAATTATCAAAGATTATTTGTATCGGGGATTAAAAGTTAATTACGTATCCAAAGAAAACGACGAAAACCTTTCAAACGGCGAAATCAGTTTGCTGCGACTCGAAATTTATGCACAAGATCACCCCGAACTGTCTGACAAAGTGAATAAATTAAAACAACAATGGAAAAAATTGCGTAACCTTGCCATACACAAGCCCAAACGCGAAAAAATGAAAGTGCTCTTGCCAAGTTTAAAAAGATTTCTAAATACAACAGACCAATTAATCGGAGCTATTAAAAAAACCGATAGCATCAATATCATAAACTACCAACATGCATCTAACGAAATGGAGGTATTGGCACAACAATTGGCATTTTTATACGGTATGAAAGTAGCCGGAATTGTCGATCCTACTTTAAATCACGAAATTGAACAATGTCAAAAAGATTTTCAAAAAAACTTGGACGAAACTTTTTTTTCGGGCGAAAACACCATTGACATAACCCGTTCGTTAAAAGCCATACAAGCCGATTGGCAAATGGCAAAACAAACAGCACGTCAAGGAACCAATGAACGATTTTTAAATACCATATATATATTAATGAACAAAATCAGTGATGAATCGCGCAAAGCCGCGCTACTCTATCAAGAAAAAGCCAAAGAAGAATTAAAAAAGAAAAAATAACATTGTTTTATTACAAATATTGTAAAAGCTGCCCTGCGGGCAGCTTTTTCTCTCTCAAATTGTGGTATTGTTTAAAATAATAACTTATATTTGAAGAAAAAACATAAAAACAATGTTTCGCAATCTTATTATCAGACTGTTTTTATTTGTATCTTTTCTTCTCAATGCACAAACAATTCCACAAATTCCTGATTCTTTAAAAACACATGCCGATGCAGTTGTAATTTATTCCGATGAAACGATTAACTATACACCTCAAAAAATGATTATTCAAGTCAAAGAACAAATAATCATTTACAACAAACAAGCCGGCAATTTAGCCAATCTATCATTAGGCTATGACAACTACACCAAAATATTAAAAGCACAACTTACCTATTCGAGACCGGATGGAAAACTGCTCAAAAAAGTATCAAAAAAAGATTTTAAAGATTACAGCGCTTCCGGTAACGGAACTTTATATACGGATTATCGTATAAAAAATTATCGATACATACCCGTTACTTTTCCTTTTGTTGTTACCAAAGAATACAAAATACAAACATCAAATACAGCTTTTATACCTACATGGAACCCTTACCCTGGGTACGATGTGGGGATTATATCCAATCGGTATATATTTAAATACATGCCGGATATAAAAATATTTAAGCAAGAACAAAATTTACAAAAATTTAAAATTGAAAAAAACATAAAATTAGGAGAAATTACCTACACTGCCGTCAATTTATCTCCCATAACTTACGAACCTTTATCACCTCCGTTTGATGCCTTATCACCTCATGTAAAACTCACAGCCAACCGTTTTAAACTTGCCGGTGTGCCGGCACAAATAAATAATTGGAACGATTTCGGTCGGTGGATGTCAACCCAATTGCTGTCCGGAAGAAATAAACTCCCCGCCAAAACCGTGCAAGAAATACAAAACCTGGTAAGAGGTATTAACGACCCCGTAAAAAGAGCCGAAAAAGTTTATGAATACGTGCAAAATAAAACCAGATATATTGATATAGCCATAGGAATAGGCGGCTGGCAACCCATGAGTGCCGAAAAAGTTGATCAATTGGGTTACGGTGACTGCAAAGCTTTAACCAACTATACCAAATCACTTATGGATATAGCACAAGTCCCTGCCATATATACAATTGCCTATGCCGGCTCACAACCCAAAGATATTGATACGGATTTGATAGGCATGCAAGGTAATCATGTTTTTTTGTGTTTGCCACAGCCCAAGGACACCATTTGGCTTGAATGCACCAGTCAAAAAATACCTTTCGGATTTATCAACGGTTTTACCGATAACCGCAAAGTATTGACCATTAAACCCAAAGGAGGAAAAATTGTCAAAACCAAAACATTTTTGGCAGAAGACAATTTAAGTGTAAACCAAGCTGAAATATTTTTTGACGAAAAAGGAAATTTTAAGGCCCAAATCAATATCAAAAGTTACGGCACCCAATACGATAACCACTTAGGATATTTGGACGGACTAACCAATCGGGAACTAAAAGAAAAATACCAATATCTGTATAACGACCTTAAAAAACTCGAATTTCAAAATATACAAATCACCAATAATAAAAGAGAAAACGTTTTTGAAGAAAAACTCAAATTGTCAGCTCAAAATTATGCAGAAACAACAGCCAAAGGAGACCTTATTTTGATGCCTAATGTCTTTAACCGCAACACTTATGTGCCCCCCAAAGTTAAAAACCGAAAAACAGACTTTGTCATAAAAAACGGTTATCAAGACAAAGATATTTATACCATTCACCTCCCTGCAAGCTTTAAGTTAAACCAACTCCCCGACAATAAGCTCATAAAAACAAGCTTCGGTCAATATGAATTAAGCTATAAAAAAATTGACGAACACAATTTTATATATCAACGAAAATTTACCTTATACAATGGAACTTATTCCAAAGACCAATATGTAGCATACCGTAAGTTTAGAAAAAAAATAAAAAAACTGGAAAAACAAAAAATAATCATTAAAATATTATGAAAAATACACTTTTAACCATATTGCTGTTTTTTATCATCGGAACCGAAATCAGTTGGGCACAAAAACCCAAATTCGGTCATGTAAACCGTAAAGAACTAAGCGAAAAAAAATTCGTTCAAGACACCAGTGTCAATGCCCGTATCCTATACTACGAACGCATTGCCTATTTTGATTTCTCAACCAATGAAGGTTTGGTATTAAAGGAAGACCACTATATGCGTATCAAAATTTACAACAAAAGCGGATATGATTATGCAACACATTCAATACCATTGTATCATGACAGCCATACCAAAGAACGTATTATGCGATTAAAAGCCTTTACCTATAATTTGATAAACGGAAAAATTGTTAAAAACAAATTGAGCAAAAAAAATATTTTTAATGAAAAGACCAACAATCATTACAATCAGGTTAAATTCACCATGCCCAATATAAAACCCGGTTCGATTGTTGAGTGGAAATATACATTTGTTACCCCGTTTGCCGAGACCATGAACCCTTTTGTTATTCAACGAGACATACCTGTCAAACAAGTCTATTTCAAGATCAAAGTGCCCGAGTTTTTGGGTTATCGTCCCATTATCAAAGGATATTTGCCAGTTCAAATTAAAAAAAGCACCAATAGCCGGAGCATGACATTTTACAGTAATGTTCGAACAGGCGGAGTAGGATTTACTCCGGTTGAACATTCCACTAAAAGAACCGAAATCAGTTTTACCGAAACGGTTTATGAAATTAACAAAACCAATATACCTGCTCTCAAAGACGAACCCTTGTCAGGCAATATCGACAATTATCGTTCGGCTATTTTAATGGAACTTTATTACCTGGATTATCCGGGTGAACCCCGCAAAATGTTGGCCGTAACATGGGAAGATGTTGCCAAAGAAACCTTTAAAGAAAGTAAATTCGGCGGACAATTAAAGAAAAAAAATTATCTAAAAACAGACCTCAAACACCTGGCAAATTTAAAAGATGAAGAAAAAATTACAGCAGTTCTCGAATTTGCCAAGAAAAAGGTAAAATGGAATAAAGAATATGGCTACCGAACCCAAAAAGGCGTAGTAAAAGCTTATAAAACAGGCACCGGCAACGTAGCTGATGTAAACCTGAATTTGATCAATATGTTAAATGTTGTCGGACTGGAAGCTACTCCCGTATTGGTGAGCACCGTATCAAACGGTATCCCGATTTTTCCAACCCGTAGCGGATTTAACTATGTCATTGCAGCCGTTAAAATGAATAACAAGTGGATACTACTCGATGCCACCGAAAAAAACTCCATACCCAATGTGTTGCCCGAAAGAACTTTAAATTTTCAAGGCAGATTAATTCACAACGACGGCTCTTCCGAAGCAATTGAGTTATTCCCGAATTTTTTTAGTTCAAAATTAAGAAACGTTTCGGTTAAATTAAATGACGACAATGAAATAGAAGGCTTACTTTTTAATCGTTATGACAATTATTTTGCCATGAAAAACCGAATAAAACTACAAAACAAAAGAGCCGACGAAATTAAACAATGGTTTCAAAACCATTATGACGATTTGGATATTGTCCAATCCCAAATAAAAAATTTAGATAACCCCTACCAAAACATCAAAGAAAAAGTGCAGTTTGAAACGGACAATTTTGTAGAAAACATTGAAGGTAAAATATACATAACCCCGTTATTGACTTGGCGCTTTGAAAACAACCCGTTTAAATCCAAAGAAAGAAAATTTCCCGTTTTCTTCAAATTTCCTCATATATTATCGTCAACAATCAATTGGACTATCCCCGATAAATACGAGATAGAACAAATACCCGAAAATGCCAATTACACTTTTGGCGACAAAATTGGTTCTTTTGATTACCAAATACTAAAAAATGGCAATAAACTGAATATAAAAAGTAATTTCATTATAAATTATTCCGTTATCCCCGAAGAGGATTACCAAGCACTCAAAGAGTTTATGGACAAAGTAATTTCAAAACAAAATGAAAAAATTGTTTTAAGAGAAAAATAATATTTTTGTATAATAATTAGCAACACTCAAAAATTCAATAAGTAAACACAAAAAAATATTAGACATTTTATTAAATTAACAAATTATATTTTTATCAATTTATACATTATTTTCGGGTGTCGGGTATCGGTATTTACCCAAGCAATCAAAAGTGTGTTGTCAAAAGCCGTTATCACCGCATGGTTATTGTTTGTTTCGGGTTTACTTATTTCTTTTATAGTGATTTTACCATCTTTGGTTAAGGTATTTAATACAATTTTATAGTATCCTTTTCCGTTTTGTTCATAATACTCTTCATATACTCTATAAAAATTTCCTTTGGCAGCTGTCATTTGCGGATGCCTGCCTTCGACGGAAATTTTTTGACGAGACAAAAAACCGTTTTGACGACGAGTTGTAAAAAACAAACCGGGCTCATTGTGTGCCGCCGTAAACCAAATTGCCCCCAAACTTTCTCCATTATATGCCAAAGAAGGTCCCGTATGCGGACAACCGTAGATATGCCAATTGTCTTTACTGATAGGTTCGGGAACCGAAAAACTGCGAAGACTGTCTTTTGAAACCAAATAATACATATCTCTGATTTCGGTTTGCCCGTAACCGTCAAAACCCGTTTCATCTGGTTCAATCAAATTGCGATAAGCAATATTAATATATCCGCGTTCATCGACATACAGTTCGGTTCGACAACACTCACAAGTTGAAAAAGCTACCGGTTTTTGTATTGAAAATCTGTTTAACGAATCACTTTTTGCCACATACAAAGTTTTTCCACGTTTTTTACTCCTACTGTCAAGCCAAATAAGCCCCATATTATTATCGGGCAAAACGGTTATATCATAAAATGATTGACTGGTTGAAACAGTATCCTTCACCAATTTAAACTGTTTTGACCAAGTATTGCCTTTGTCTTTTGAAAAAACATAATAAATGTGCCCGCCAAATCGTGTTTTATCATCTTTTGATTTTTTTCGATACACGGCAAACAATGTTCCGTCCGGTTTTATTCCAACCTTTGCCATACTTTCGGCATGCATTTGCAAACCTTTTGAACCCGGTACGGTTTTTATGCTGTCAAATTTGCGTGTTTTAGTATCAAAAATCGCATATTTTAACAAATTGTTTCTTTTGTTATGTGCGTCCCATTCCGTCCAGTTCAATACAATATTGGTTCCGTTGTTAAACAAAAAGGGAGCTTCCGAATTATGTTCCAAATCGGTAAAAACAAAAATTGTATTTTCTGTCTGTCCATGTTTTTTAATGGTTTTTAAATTATTTTGACGACAGTTTAAAAACAATAATATTACCAATAAATACCATATTCTTTTTTTCATTTTTCTGAATTTTTATTTTAAAAAAGGCTGTTTTAAAAGTGCCTTTTAATATCGACAAGCAAATTTCAAATCTTAGACGAAATCGGTATTAGAAATAATTGAAAATCCGATCTTTTAAAACAGCCTCATACAAGCATTATTTAATTATTTAAAAATATATGATACTCCGATATTAACCGAACGAATTTCGCCCGGTCGATAAGAAGTTCCCCAAGCCGATTTACTGGCAGAAGTAGCATACAACTCATTGGTCAGGTTTAGGATATTAAACCAAACATTAAAGCCGTTCATACGTTTTCCTATTCTCAAATTATAAGTATCATAACCTTCGTATTTTTTTGTATTGGCTTCGTCCATATAGTAAGGATCGACATGAAACCATTCCAATCCCATGTATGCACCTTTGATATATGAAGGGTGATATTTTATTTCGGAACTCATGATTAATTTGGGTGCTCCCGGCATTTCGTTTCCCGAATAATCTTTACCCTTGGGTGTATAAACATCAAATAGATGTGAACTAATGGCTCCGTTAAATTTGAATGTCAATTCTTTGGCAGCAAAAATTTGCGTGCTAAATTCCAGTCCACGGTGGGTAGTTTCCGCAACATTTTGATTGACACGAGAACCGTCATTCTGTTTTACCGAAATAATTTCGTTTTCGGCTTTTAGAACATAATACGACAAGTCCAAAACAAATCTGTTGTTAAACAAACTTACCCAAGTTCCTCCTTCATAATTATTGTAGTAAACTGGGTCTAAACTCGGTACTTTTACACCACGATAAAGTTCACCGACTTCGGGTGGACGAAAACCCTTACTGTAATTGGCATAAAAACTCAATTGATTATTAACCTTGTAAACCAATCCGAATTTGGGTGTAAAGGCTTTAAAAGAATCTTTTGAATCGGGTGCTCCCGAATAAGCTTCCGTTCCCAAATTGTTGCTGTAATCATAATTAATATTGTCATATCTGAAAGCTGCCAAAAATTTAAATTGATCATTCAATTTGTATTGAGCATTGGCAAAAATTCCAACATTAAACAAATTGACATTATAATCGGTCAATAAAGAATCGGTTTCTTGGTAAGTATCATAAATTGCATCGTCCGTTTTATGCACCTTAATATATTTGGCATAATATGAATTGGGACTATAATCAAACGAAATACCTCCGGTTAAGTTCAATTTTTCTGTTTTAACTTGATCTTGAATAACACTACCTATACTGTAAAATTTGTTTTCGTTGATTTGTCCGTGTGCCAAATTGGGGTCGCCCGTGTGTGCCCAAGGCTTGTAATCGTCTTTGATCCTATAATGTGGATTTTGTCCCACTTTGTTAAATCGGGCAAAAAGAGTGGCTCTTAAATAATTTTTTTTGCTTATTTGATGATTGATTTGCGAATAATAACGTAAGGCTTGCACCTTGCGGTATGTAAACCGATATTGCGAAGTTACATTTTGCGAATAAAAATACAAACTATCCAAACCTCCGGTCATGTCGGTCTTATAATCGATAAAATTAACAGCCGATTTGACGTATGTCTTGGAATTTAACTGACTGTTTATTTTAAAAAAAAACGAAATTTTGTCATAGTCGGAATGTTCTCTATAACCGTTTTTTCTACCGCTATATGCCAGCGACCCTATAACACCGGTTTGGGCAAAACTATTTGATAACTCAACGCCTTCGGAAGAATATCCGTTGGTATTGGTTGTTGCAAAAAACTTATATGAAGGAGCCGCAGTAGGTTCTTTGGTTACAAAATTAATGGCACCGCCGATGGCATCACTGCCATACAAAGCCGAATAAGGACCTCTAATAATTTCGACTTTTTTTAACGAAATATGATTGATTTCAATCAAAGCATTGTGATTAAAAACACCGGTTGTTCTAATGGGAATACCATCTTCCAAATATAAAAATACACTTTTGTAACTTATGGGCTGTCTGATAGACATGGAATGTTGTTCATTGCCCAAATCCACCATCATAACTCCCGGCGCTTTGTTTAATATTTCTTCCAGACTAACCGGTTTGGTTTCTTCAATTTCCTTTGCCGAAATTTGTGTTATGGATACAGGTACACCCTTACGTTGTTGTCGTTCGGTACCGGTTGTAATAACCACTTTTTCCAATTGATCGGGTTTGGCGTTGAGCTTGATTATAGGGGGTATTTCCTCGGCTTTATATATTTTGGTTTCATACCCGAGATAATTGATAGTTACTTGTGTATTAGCAGGCACATTTTTCATAATAAAATTACCTGTAATGTCGGTAACGGTTCCAAGATTATCATCTACAAAAATATTGACTCCCATCAAGGCTTCATGTGTTTGATTATCAATAACTTTTCCTTTTATATCAATATTTTGTCCCCATAATATCAAAACATAAAATAAATTAGATATCAATATTATTTTTTTCATTTTTATTTTTTTATTTATTAATATATTTGTTATATTTTTTTAGTAAAAACATAAGCCTCCCCGGTCAATTTTCCGGATAAGAAAATGACTGTTAAATCATAGAGGAGGTAAAGCAATACCGGAATTATATATTTTTTGAAAAATGAGAACGTTCGCCAAAAGTTCAACTCAAAAATATACCGGTATTGCTTATTTCAAATGAACCAAATCAATTTACTTTTTATTGGTGGTATGTAAAACGGGTTTTGCTGCAACCGTTTACTTCAAAGTTTTGACTGTTTCCGGTTACCGGTGTTCCGTTTTCAACTTTTTTTGCCGAAATAACCACAAAATAGTCGGTTCCGTCTTGCAATTCGGTTACCGGACGCATCCAACCGTTGCTACCGTCAAGCGTAATGGTATGTGTTGAACGTGTTTTGTCGATCATGGGTACCTTATAAAAAGGTTTGGCATCGGCAGGCTTGCCGGTATTCGGATCAATTTCGATCAATTTGATACAATACAAATCGGCTTCGGGCGATGCCGTCCAATCGACTTTAATGGTTTGAGGACCGGCACTTTGATTGTACGTTAATGTGATTTGTGGCACGGTTGTATCTTCTCCTTCCAAAACATCGGTAAGGGTTTTGATATAACCGTCGCTAAACTTCAATTTAAAAGTATAAGTTCCGGCAGCAGGCATGTTGTTTGCCGGTTGTCCGGCTCCGGTCAATTTGCCGGCTCCTGCCCAAAACGAGTGCAAATCGTAAGTAGCACCGTCGGGACCGGTTACACTGCTGCCATCGGCAACAATTTCTTCACCACCGGCAAAAAATATAGGTAAATATTTGGCATTACCCATCATCATCATTTTTTTGGTCAAAACATCGACATAAGCATCGTCGTGTGTATTTATAATTTCTTCTTCGTCATCATTGCTACAAGCGGTTATGGTGAATAACGAAGCAATCATTAACATGGAAATAAATATTTTTAAAGTTTTCATATTTTTTATTTTTTAATTAAGGTTAGAGGTTAAAATTTGTATTTCATAAAAACGCTGAAACTTCTGCCCGGTTCAAAAATTCGACGTCCGTTGAGGTCATCGGCATTGACAAAGGCAAAATTTAAATGGTTGTAATAGGCTTCGTCGGTAATATTCAATACCGCTCCGCCTATTGACAAGCCTTTTACGGGTTTCCAACCCGCTCTAAAATCAAAAGTGGTATGTCCGGGAGTTTTTGTTTCTAAAAAACTCGGAGCATAATCGGTTTGATCTGCTACAATTTCGGTGCGCAGGTCTAACCAATAATTGTTTTTTTCGTATTTAAAATCAAGATGTGCATTGGGCGGAGCAACTTGCGACAAAGGTTCGTCCAAAGTGGTATTGTAAGCTTTGGTAAAAGCCATATCGGCACTTATCGTAAAATAATCGGTAAATTGATATGACACATAAGCATCAAAACCATATTGATAAGCATTGACATTATTAAACACTTTGGGCGACTTGGGGGCGCCGCCACAACCACCTTCCGTTGATATGAGCGACGGGGTTAATACGGGTGTGATATAGTCTTGAAAATAAGAATAAAAAAGACTGGCACCGGTTTTAAAATCGCTCCATTTTTTTTGAACGGACCATTCTACCTGATTATTAATTTCGGGTTTTAAATTGGGGTTTCCGATGTACTCACGCGAATCTCTTCCAACGATAAAACGGTATATATAACGTTCAATCATAGAAGGCGTTCGGGTGCCGCGTCCAAAAGCCAATTGGGTCTGAAAATCGGTTTTTTTGTATTTAAGTGAGATATTTCCACCTACGGTTACATCGGTTTTTTGACCGATTTTGCCATAAATATCAATAAAACCTTTTGCCGGATCTTGACTTTCGGAGACTACATAATCGGTTCGTATGCCCAGGGTCAAATACAACTTGTCGGTCAGTTTTTTATTGGCTTCGGCAAAAACACCAAAATCATTGATATACGAGTCTTGCCATACCTTTAACTTTTTGACTATAACCGGGTCTAATGGCACTCCGGTTGCCGGATTATTATTGATAATTACGGTTTTGGTACCGTCTCGTCTAATTATATCGGCGTCTAATCCGGTATAAATCAACCAATTGTTTTTGGGGGTTAAAGCCAATTCAAATTTTCCGCCCATGGTATTGGACGTAACCGGTGTCCGTGCGTCAATACCGGGGTAGTTGGGACGGGGTTTATCCATTTCATATCCGTTAGTCATCAAATGATCGACATACGAATAGTATGACTTAAACTGCATATATTTGATTCTATCGGAAATTTTTTTGATTTTATAATCCAACCCCAACAAATAACTGTCGTCTTTGGGCGAATCCATCATCAATCCGGCATGTTTGATATCACGTCCGAATTTTTGATGCCAATTGACCTGCAAACGTTGATTTTGATTAGGATTGTATCCCAACTTGATCGAATAGCTGTCGGTTTTAAATCCCGAAGAAGTCAATTGTCCGGCGCCGTCCGTATAGTCGCCAAAATCACGATGTTCGCCATCTATACTCAGGTCGTATTTTTTTTCGGCATACATGATGTCGGCACGCATAACGGTATTGTTGCCGTTGGTTTCGTTACCAACCTGAAAATCGCCATGCCAACCGTAATCTTCGGGAGTAGGTTCGCGGGTTATCATATTGACAATTCCTCCAAAAGTTTGCCCGAAACGAACGGTAAAGGGTCCTTTTACGACTTCTATTTTTCGCACCGATTCGGGTATCACATGAGCTGTAATAGGATCCATGCGGTTGGGACATGCATTGACCATTTTGTTTCCTCCGTCATATTTAATGTTCATTTCTTCATATTTAAATGAACGTAACGAAGGTTCCATGGCTGATGCACTTCTTTTTTGAATGTTAAAACCCGGTATATCTTTAAACAAATCGGCGACATTACGCGGCTGGCTGCCGTTTTTGACTTCGTCCATTACCACTATGGAGTGCGTTATGTCTTCTAAGGGATTGGCTTTTACAACCACTTCATCTAACGAGATGTTTTTGGGTTGTAAAAATATCTTGATACCGTTTTGAGCCGGTATCTCAACACTTATATATTCGGGGTGAGAAACCGACAAAACTTGTCCTTCGGTTGCCTTAATATGAAAAATACCGTCAAAATCGGAAGAACTTCGATTTTGAGTTTTTTTAACCAAAATTGTGGCTCCCGGAACAGGTTCGTGTGTTTCGGTATCAATTATTTTTCCTGTGACAGATGTATTTTGTGCATAAACAGTGCTTATGAACAAAACAAACATCCATTGCAATGTTGTTTTCATTATTTTATACGTATTTATTTGATAATCTGTTAGTTATAAAACTTTTCGGTTTTTTTCTCATATATGTTTTCCTGACCGTCTGTTGCTACAAATCGTCCAATAAAATTGAACCGAACTATTGTTCTTTGTTGTTTGAATTAAACATACATCTCTTATCTTGTAATCGTATTGGTGTAATACCAAAAACCGTTATTCAATTTTTGAAAAATTTACAGGTCATTTTACGATACAAGTTTTTCAAACTACTGACGGTAATCAAAAAAACACAAATTCGATTTATCAAATAAATACAGGTGGGGGTTTGAGAAGTTTTAACCTAAAACCGCTACTGGTTTTGGCACAGATAAAAATTTCGGCTTGTATTTCGTAGTTAAATTTGATATAGTAATACACCAAAATATTTTTGGAGAAATATATGGTATATTCTTTGAGTTTTAATTCGGGAAGTGTTGTTTTTTTGTTGGGTGATTTGGATTCATCATCGCCCAAAACTTTTTTAATTTCTTTTTTCAGATGACATTTTCCGTTACAGTGCATCTCGGGTTTGTCTTTATTTACACAAAGTTCTTCCGAAATGTATTTGTAATTGACAATATAATCCACCACGGGTATAGCAGGTGCCACTATAACCCCCGAATATATAATAATTAATATGTAAGAAACAAATTGTTTCAAATTTAACCTAAGTTTTTTTTTAGTAGAATTTACAAGATTAATTTGCTTGATTTGCTCCGGCTATACAAAGCACAAGAACACAACCTATAATTAAAGGGACTTGTAATAACACCCAAAAAGTGTATTATGAGGATATTTGTATATCTCAAATAGATTGAACCAAAAGCTAAATAATAACATATTTGCAGTATTACTACAAATCCCTAAGCTAAAAATAAAGTAGTTGTATAGCTTAGGCAAACTGTGGAGGTCTAAAAAGTTTTTGGTTATAAGAACTCAAAGGGGGTTGGATAATGAAATCTGAAATTTTGGTAAAATTATTTTCGGGACAGGTATAAACCGGTGGTATGTTTTCAAAAAGTTTGACTACAAAAACCGATATATTTAAAACCTGCAATTTGGGTGTTTGTTTTTTTTGGTCGTTACACACTCTTTTGATAAGAGCTTTGAGGTAAGCGTCACCGTTTGATGCCATTTTGGCTTCATCGCTTTGACAAGAACAATCGCAATCGTCCGGAACTATTTGAACCATTTTATTCGATTGTTGCACCAAATAATATTGAACAAAAGGAACCAACGGCTGCAAAATAACAGCCGAAAAAACAAAAATTAACAATATGCCTAAAAGTTTGTTCCTCAAGTTACATAAATTTACCAAAGCAAATATATAAAATATTTTTTAAGACACCAAAAGGTCTTTTATTACAAATCGTTTCTTTGCAAAAAACGTTTGATTACCATAGGCATTTCGTCTTTGTTTTCGACATAGCTCATGTGTCCGTCTCCCAGTTCGATATAATCGGTTCCTTTGCAATGTTCGGCTAAGCTTCTTATTTTGTCCAAATCAATCAGGGGGTCTTTTTTGCCTACAATCCACAATTTGGGATATTGTTGTCGCGAACAAAACATTTCGGAACGGTCTTTACGCAACTTCATTCCTTTAAGAGCGGCAATAATGTTTTCGGGTGTCATTTTTAAAGCTTCCAAAACAAGTTTTTGAATATCGTCTTTATATTTTTGACGATTATCGGGAGCAAAAAAACTGGGAATAGCGGCTTTAACATAAGCCTCATAATTTCGTTGAACGGTTTTAACCGCTCGTTCACGTGCTTCTTGCTTTTCAAAATTATCGGCAAAAGGATGTGAATTGAGCAAGCCCAGTGCCGCAACTTTTTCGGGGTACAATTCGGCAAATGCCAAGCTGATGTATCCGCCCATACTGTGACCGATAATGGTAGCCTGCAATATTTTTTCTCTATCGAGCAAATCTTTTATCAACATGGCTTGCTGTTCCATGGTATGCACATCGCATAATCCGTCACTGCTACCGTGTCCCAACAAATCGAGTGTATATATTTTGTGGTCTTCTTTGAGTGCATCGACAACTATATCCCACATTTTGTGATTTTCCAAAAAACCGTGCACCAAAATAACCGGATTGCCCTCTCCTCGTGATTTATAATAGATTTCTGTTTTTTTGTAGGTATATTTCATCGTTTGTTTATATTTAGTATTCTGTTTGTTTCGGATTTTTCAAATTTAATAAAAAAATGAAGATTTTGGTTTGATTTTATACACAAAAAAAACCTTTTATTCATAACAAGACGAATAAAAGGTTTACTAAGGAAAAACAAACAACAACTATTATGAACAATAATTCGGATTATTTTTTGATGATTTTACCTGCAAAATTGTTTCTATCTGTCTTAACATGGTATATATAAACGCCGTTTGGCAACATACTCAAGTCAATTGTAGTATTATTGTAATGGGTAGCTTTATATACAATTCGATCTTGCAAATCGGTTATGAATACTTCAAGTCCTGTCGAATTGGTTTTAACATTGATATTGACAACTGTTTGAAAAGGGTTGGGAAAAAACGAAATCTTATCATTTGCTAAATCGTTCAAATCATTGACCGACGATGAATATTTATAAGACGATTTATAAGTTTCGGCCCAAGTATCGTTGATGGAATTTCTTGAATAATTTGTAACAAACAATAACTTATTGGCAAAAACATTAAAATACGGCGTGTGAAAATCAAAAATTTGTTCAACCAATTCGCGATTATTTTGCATTTCGACAGGCAAATTCAAATCGTTTTTGACAAAATTCAAATCATATTCATAAACTTCTTTATTGATGCCGTCTGTCATCCATATTTGACTTGCTTGATCCCAACCTATATTGGTTACGGTAACTTGATTGCCGTTTCGTTGATAAGTATTTTTGGAATTTCCTGACCAAGCCGACAAACTTGCATTCCAATACAAATAAGCCGCCTCTGACAACTCTCCCGAATTTAAGTCTTTTTTATATATGGTTTGTGAACTGTTTGTCCACACACCACTATTCCAACTTTGTATTGTTACTTCAATCTGCTCAATTGAAGCGGTAGCTGTATAAACAAAGTTTATTTTTTGGGTATTATCCCATTGATTTGCACTCCACTGTTGCACTAATTGTTGCAATACACGATTGTTGTTATCATAGGTTCTGCTCCATTTCATTTGTGGTTGCCAAACATTACCGGTCATATCATAAACTTCGAGTAATATCTCGGTAAAATCCCAATTGGCATTAAAAGTTATGGTTGCTTTTTGGGTATATAACCAAGTATTACCAACATTGTCCCAACTCCAAATTTGAACCTCAGTAGGATAGGGGTCTCCCGCCATTGCATAAACATAAATTTCTTTGTCTTGATTGACAAAAGAGGCAGTGTTAATATCAAAAACTTGTTCGACTTTTTCTAACAATCGACCGTTTGAATTGTAAGTGTAAAGCGTTTTTTCATAAGGTTGCAATTGCATTGTGTTGCTATTATAAGTATATTGGGTTAAACTTGTCAAACCGTGAGCTCCGTGTGTGTATTCGGTTTTATAATTGGGAACCAAAACTGACGAATTGGTATTCCATTGTGCATATTGGCTCAATATGTTTTTTTGATTGGTATCATACGAAAACAGGTGCATATCGGACAAATAATAAGTATTGTCATTCGAATTGTAACTTTTTACCACTACACTGTCAAGTCTTTGCAAATTGTTCTGTGCACTTAGCGACAAAATAACGATATTAAAAAATAAAATAAGTTGTAATTTTGTTTTCATATATTTTGGATTTTATAATTTTTATGAGAACAAAATTAACGGCAAACCGTGTTTCAATAAAGTTTGATTAAAGGAAAACAGGAAATTGTTTGACCAAAAAGGCATTTCGTCGGATTAAACAAATAACCCATAATTTAATTATTGAGTTTTGAATTATAAACCGGCAAGAGTATCATACAAATAAGACCGAAAACAATGACCAATAATGTTTGAGTTGTCCACATCAATAAACCGAAAGCTGTTCCGGTTTCCAATGAAACATTGTACAACGACAAAGCTTCGGCAACAAATACCGGATACACTCCAAAACCGCCATTGGATATTACCATGGCAATACTACCGGCAATAAAAGAGACTAAAACGGCTTCGATACCTAAATCTCCGGTTTCGGAAAAAGCAAACAAAACCACCCAAAACATAGCCACATACAATATCCAAATCAAAGTGGTTTGCACAATAAACCACCATTTGTGAGGCATCATCAAAATACTTTTCATGCCGTGCAAAAGTCCCGTAACAAATTGTCTGATTTTAACCACAAGCAAATTGTTCGACGAGCGCAACCACTTAAAAAAAAACCAAAACAACAGCAAACCGCCTACCAATTCCAAAAGCAATATTAAAGGATTTTCGGGCAACTTGGGTTGTAACAAGGTAAATATCAAATCAAATTGCAAGAAAAAAGCTATTGCCATAAAAAGCAACAAAAAAACAATATCAGCCATGCGTTCGGCTACTATGGTACCAAAAGCTTTTTCAAACTTAATACCCTTTTCATATTTAGACAAACTTGCCGCTCTGCCAACTTCACCGGCTCGCGGTACTACTAAGTTTAACAAATATGACAATCCTACGGTTAGCACCAAATTGGTTTTGTGCGGGTGATAATCTAATGTTTCCAACAAATAATTCCAACGATAAGCACGAATAATATGACTTACCAAACCGAACAAAAGTGACAGTAACAACCATTTAAAATCGGCTTGTTTGATGTTGTGCCATATTTCGTTGAGCTGTTGCGTGGTAAATCCCGACAAATAAATGTATAAAATCCCGGCACCAACAAGTAAGGGTAATATGATTTTGAGTACCTTTTTCAAAACTATTTTAATAAATTGGTTTCGGTATCGGGAAAAATTATGGTAGGTTTAAAACTACGAGCTTCATCGACAGACAACCAAGTATATGAAATTATGATGATGATATCGCCCTTTTGCACCTTGCGAGCCGCCGGTCCGTTAAGGGTTATTTCTCCGCTTCCTCTTTTTCCTTTTATGATATAAGTTTCTATGCGTTCGCCATTGTTCACATTGACTATCTGCACCTTTTCGCCTTCAATCATGCGAGCTGCATCAACCAAATCGGCATCAATAGTGATGCTGCCGATATAGTTCAAATCGGCACCGGTTACTTTAACCCTGTGAATTTTAGATTTAAAAACTTCTACTAACATAGTTTTGCAAAGATATGATTTTATATCAAATGCCTGTCAAGAAGTATGCCGAAAATCTTATATTTGTAAAAAACACACATGACTTGCATCAACATACAACAAGTTGAATACCATTCCGATTTATATTGGCAAGTGGTTGATTTGCGTGAGAAAATTTTACGTAAACCACTTGGTTTAAAATTTTCATCGAACGATTTAACCGGTGATAACAACGATATTATTTTGGCAGCTTGCTTTCAAAACAAAGTAATTGGCTGCGTGCAATTGCAACCCGTTGATAAACAAACCTACAAATTGCGTCAAATGGCTGTCGATAAAACTTTCCGGCGACAAGGTATCGGTAAAAAACTTATATTTGAAGCCGAACAAACAGCCCGAAACAAACACCGTAACAAGATAATTTTGCATGCACGTAAAACCGCTTTGAATTTTTATAAAAAACTAAAATATAAGGTAACATCAGAAAAATTTTTTGAAATAGGAATTGCACATTATCAAATGGAAAAAAAATTAGACATATAAAACCTAACTTTTTATTAAATTTTTCTTAAAACAAGTTTATTTAACCATATTTTTTTGATATTTGTAATACAAATTACTTATGCTTTCATTTTTTCAAAAAAATCACGAAATGAAATATATCTCACACTTGCTATCTTTACTTTTGATGTCCGGTATTGTATTCAATCTTTCCGCACAAAAAAAAGAAATCAAAACCCTTCAAGCCACAAGAGTGTCAAAGGCACCCAAAATTGATGGCGACCCCAACGATTTACAATGGAAAGATGCACATGCCGCAACCGGTTTTTATATGTTTTCGCCCGGAGACGGAACGCCTTTGCCGCAAGCCTATGATATGGAGGTAAAGGTCGTTTATGATGACTTTGGTATATATGTATTGTCCGTAATGAAAGATCCCGATCCCAAAAGTATCCGGCGTGAATTTAGTCTGAGAGATCAAGTTGCACAAGCCGACAATTTTGCCGTTATGATTAACCCGTTCTTATCGCCCAACAATACCTACATGTTTGCCGTATCGGCATCAGGCTCACAAATGGACAGTAACCAACCGCAAAAAGGTGATGTATCGTGGAATGCCGTATGGAAATCGGAAGTAAAAATTACCGATTACGGTTGGGTAACCGAAATAGCTATTCCTTATTCTGCCTTGCGATTTCAAAATGACCAAGAACAAACTTGGGCAATTACTTTTTTCAGACATATCGAAAGCAAACGCGAAGACTACTCATGGACATATATCGATAAAACCAAACGCGGTGATGTAGTGCAATTTTTGGGCAGACTAACCGGTCTTACCAATATCAAACCACCGGTTCGATTAAGTTTATACCCATACACTTCAATAGTTCATCAAAGATATAAAGGCGACAACTCAACCGATTTTGGCTTTGGTATGGATTTAAAATACGGCTTGAGCGAAAGCTATACGCTCGACGCTACATTAATTCCCGATTTTAGCGATACCCCTTACGACGAACTTGAGCTAAATTTGGGTCCCTTTGAACAATATTATGCCGAAAAAAGACAGTTTTTTACCGAAGGCTTTGATTTGTTTAACAAAGGACGACTATTCTATTCGCGACGAATAGGTTCACAACCTTCTGATTATTACACTGTTTACAATAATTTAAACAGTGATGAAACCTTAATCGATAATCCCGAAAAAGTAAAACTGATCAATGCCATAAAAATTTCGGGTAGAAACAAAAACGGTTTAGGTATCGGATTTTTTAATGCCATTACCAACAAAACAGAAGCAACCGTTAAAAACAATATAACCGGAAAAGAACGTAAAATTCTTACCGAACCTTACGCCAACTACAATATTTTTGTAATGGACTACAATTTTAAAGGAAATTCATCGGTTAGTTTAATCAACACCAACGTTTTACGACAAGGTTCGGCACGTGATGCCAATGTTACCGGTATTGCTTGGGATATTTACGGCATGGATAACACGCTACTTGTAGGAGGAACAACCGCCATGAGTTTAATCAACCAAAACGAAACTTATGACAAAGGTTTTAAATATATTTTACACGCCAAAAAAAGCTTTAAACAACATGGAGTAAGAGCACTTATTAGAGTTTATGACGATAAATTTGACAGCAATGACTTAGGATTTACCCGCAAAAACAATTATGCCAATTTTGATATCGCATATAGTTACGGCATCATAAAACCAACCAAACATTTTAACGTATTTAAAATAAATTTTAATGTGGGATTTGACCACCAATACAAACCATTTCATAAAATTCAACGAGACTTTGAACTTAATTTTTTTGCTACCAACAAAAAATATTTAAGCTACGGCATGGGTCTTGAATATGTTACCGATGCTTATGACTACTACGAACCCCGTGTGCCCGGAAGATATTTTATCGATAAAAAACACGGTGGTTTTTGGGCATTTCTTTCAACCGATTACCGAAAAACTCTGGCAATTGACCTCAAACTTGTTAGGTTTACCAAATTTAACGATCCGCAAAACTATGTCAGTTTTAAAATAGCACCCCGTTTAAGAATCGGCAATCAGTTTAAAATCAATTATAGCCTTGACTACGGTCGTATGAAAAACGGTAAAGGTTTTGTCGATTTTCAAGGAGATGATATTATTTTCGGAAACAGACAACAACAAAACATTACCAATAGCTTGGGAGCCAATTACTACTTTACCACCAAAGCCGGTATTAACTTCAATTTCAGATACTATTGGGCTCCTGTTGAATATGACGATTTTTATAAGCTGGAAAATGACGGAAGTTTAACACCCATTGACAATTATACACAAAAAAAAGATATAAATTATAATATTTGGAATATCGACTTGGGTTATGTCTGGGAATTTGCACCCGGAAGCAAACTGTCATTGTTATACAGAAACAGTATTTTTGACATCAATCAATTGGCTTACTTAAAATTTGACGAGAACTTTAAAAATTTACTCGAACAACCGCAACAACATACTTTTATACTAAAAATGATATATTATATCGACTACAATACCGTAAAAACCCGTTGGTTTTAAGTCTTTCCTTGTATTTTTCTAATGACTTGAATACGATTTTTCACATCTAATTTCAGGTAAATGTTTTTGATGTGACTTTTTACCGTATTTTTTGAAATAAACATTTTGTCGGCAATTTCATCATTAGAATAACCTTGTGCTATGAGTTTTAAAACATCTGTTTCGCGTTTGGTCAAATCCATTTCTTTCAATTTATCTTCCAAATCAAGCTCCGATTGACCTCCTTTTTTCATTTGTTGCTCCAATTCGTTTATTTTCAATATATAACTTTGAATTTGCGAATTCTTTTGCTCCAATTCCAAATCTTTATTTTTACGTCTCAAACTAAAAAACATATACAAAAAAACAATGGCCACCAAACTAAAAACACCAATACCAATCATAATAAAAAAGAAACGTTTGGAGGAGGCTTTTTCTTTTTCTTTTTCATACGCCAATTGCTTTATTCTTTCGTCTTTTTCTCTGGTTTCGTATATAATTTGATTACTAATAATACTGTTTTTTGCGGTAATATTTACAATACTGTCGTGAAATTTTTTGGACATAACATGCGCTTCCAAAGCTTTTTTATAATCTTTTTTGGCTTTATAATATTCAACCAAGGCATTGTATCCCAACGATATATTTTCTTTGGAATTTATTTCTTTGGCAATTTGTAAACCTTTGTTAATATCGGAATAAGCTTCGTTATACTTCTTAAAAGTCAGTTTTGCCAAACCTCTGTTAATATAAGTATTGGCACAATAACGCTTAATATTACGAGCTTCCAATAACGGCAGAGCACGGTCATAGTACCATATTGCCTTTAAATAATCACCCTTTTCTTTATATAACAAACCCAAAAGATTATATTCTACACCAACCTTTTGGTCTTTATAAATAAGTTTAGCCAAATCCAAAGATTTTTTTAAATAATACTCGGCCGAATCATAATTTTTTTTATAAATATAAACCTCTCCCAAATTTGCCAAATTGTATTCCTGACCTTTCAAATTTTTTTCTTTTAACTCATAATTCAAAGACTGTTGAAAATAATATAAAGCTTTGTCATATTCTTCCGTATTAACAAACACATTGCCAATACCGTTTAAAACACGTGCTATTTGACGATTATTTTTACTGGCTTTTGCCAAACTCAAAGCCATCATATAATATTTATAAGCTTCTTTTTCATCATTGAGCTTACGAAGCGACACACCCAAATTATTTAAACATTTTACTTTGAGCAATGTATCTTTTGATTTTTCTAAAAAACCCAAAGCACGCTTATGATATTCAACCGATTTTAAAAAATGATTTTTTCGACGTTCCATATAACCTTTCATATCATAGGCATTGGCAATACCATCGATATAATAGATACGTGAAGCAATATCTAAAGCCTCTTCAACCAAATCGGGACGCACATAATGAGATTTAATATTCAATTTCAAAATAGAATCAACTTTGGCAGGAGAATCTGGTAATTGTTTGTAATAATTAAACAAACTGTCAATCTGATTGGTCGAAATTTGCCCCGAGACTATATAAATGTTTATAAAAAGAACCGTAGAAAAAAAATATTTAATATAAACAGACATTGATTGTTTTATTTGTGTTGTTCAAAGTTAAATAAATATTATTAAACGCAAAAATTATTGACAGAAGAAAAACTTCTTTTTTCGTAACCTTCCATGCAAGATTACTCATTATCAAAAGATTATCGTTCTTGCTAAAAAACAATAAAAAATTGTATAATTTTTTCTTGCTTTAAAGAAATATTTTTTTGTATATTTGCAGTCTCAAACCAATAAGGTACCTTAGCTCAGTTGGTAGAGCAAAGGACTGAAAATCCTTGTGTCCGCAGTTCGATTCTGCGAGGTACCACAGAAAAAGGCTGTCGATATAAGGCAGCCTTTTTTGTATATTTATCTATGCACTACGTATATATCATTTACAGCAATAAATTAGGTCGATTTTATATCGGAG
>Ga0256834_1000368_pt1 | contig 32758 bp, 35 predicted proteins | sample 4281140metaG_FD_190536 | JGI IMG/M metagenome (GOLD analysis project Ga0256834, IMG submission 190536) | Hydrothermal vent microbial communities from East Pacific Rise, Pacific Ocean - 4281-140 | ecosystem: Environmental > Aquatic > Marine > Hydrothermal vents | place: Pacific Ocean: East...
GTTGGCCCTGCCCCCCCCCCTCTTTAATCTAACTCTAATCCTGCTTAAACAAGCTGGTCACTTTATTATTAGACGTTTCTTTCTCATGATTGTCACTGCGATCATCATCACGGTCTATTTTAAAGCGCAACGCATCCGCCAAATATTTTTTACGTGACCAAATTAATCCCCAGCGTGAGCCTCCGACCTGATCCCACAATAGCGCAGAGCGAATGCCCGCTAAGAGCAATGCTCTTATTTTATTGGCAGTACGGTTGTTTTGCAGATGGCCGTGTTGTCCGTTAACAATAATACGTGGATTCACTTGGCTAATATTTTCAGAATAGGCACGCGCAATGGAGGCGATGACATTATCGTGCTCTTGACCAAAATGTTCTTGCTGACTTTTGGCAACTTCTAATACTTGCGATACTTTTTGCATGGGCTCGCCAAGTTTCATGAGCTTTTTTTCTAAAATCATTAAACTTAAAACATAACGTGTCATTTCAAGGTTTCGGCTTTGTGTGGCTTCTTCTGAATTCATTTGATTTAGCAAGCTGTTTACGCCCACTTGAATATTCTCAAGTTTGCCCCCGTAAACATCCAATGTTTTTTTGGGGTTATCACAAAATAACGATTGAATACAGGTGTGGTAAGCCAATTCATCCGCTTTTCCTGTCGTGGCTAAATCATGCACCAGTTGTGCGGCTTGATAGATTCCTATTAACGCTAAGCTGCGATCTTCTTGGGTATATTCTGTCATGTCTAAGAAACCTTTAAGAGTGTAATTTGTAACGATGATTGCATCTATTTTACAACACAATTTTACAGTGAAGGCGCTGGTCAATAATTCCCCCCCCTAGGCAGTGGTCACCGTCATAAAAGACGATGGACTGTCCCGGCGCGATCGCCCATTGATTTTCATTAAATTGCACCAAAAGAGAGCCATTTTTTTCTTGTAAAATCTGACAAGGTTGTTCTTCTTGTCGATAACGTACCTTGGCTTTTAATGGTGTATGGAGGGGGGGGCAATTTCCTGAAACCCAGTCCAGTATATCGGCCACCAAGTAGCGATGCTGCAACAGCGGGTGTTGTTTGCCCTGTACCGCAATGAGTTCATTGGTGGCTAAATTTTTATCCGCCGCATACCAAGGATCATTGCCTGTACCGTGCCCACCGCCTACGCCCAACCCTTTGCGCTGCCCTAATGTGTGGTACATTAAGCCGTCGTGTTTACCAATGATATTTCCGTCGGGGTCAATAATGTTACCCGGTTGTGCAGGAATAAATTGCTGTAAAAAATCTTTAAACTTACGTTCACCAATAAAGCAAATGCCTGTACTGTCTTTTTTATTGTGGGTAATTAACCCCGCTTGTTCGGCCATTTTTCGCACCAATGGTTTTTCAAGCTCGCCCACGGGAAACAGCGTTTTTTGCAGTTGATGTTGTTGCAATGTGTACAAAAAATAACTCTGGTCTTTATTGCTGTCCATCCCCTTTAAAAGGTGACAAGTTCCGTCCCTGTCTCGCTGAATGCGGGCGTAATGCCCCGTGGCAATGTAATCCGCTCCCAGCGCTAAGGCGTGTTGCAAAAAGGCTTTAAACTTCACCTCTTTATTGCACAAAATATCGGGATTAGGGGTTCGGCCTGCTTTGTATTCGGCTAAAAAGTGTTCAAAGACATTATCCCAATATTCGCCTGAAAAATTTTCAATGTGTACGGGAATATCCAAGGCTTCGGCCACGTTAAAAACATCTTTTAAATCGTCTGCCGCAGGGCAATAATCGTCGGTATCATCGCCCTCCCAATTTTTCATAAACAGCCCTTCCACCTCATAACCTTGCTGTTTAAGGAGCAAAGCGGCTACGGAGGAATCTACACCGCCCGAAAGGCCAACAATGACTTTGGTGTTTGCGTTGTTTGTGTGACTCATAAAAAGGCTTACTCGAATAAAATAGGGGGTAATTGTGGCGTTATTTTAACAGCAATGATTGCCCAGGTTTTAACTCTTGTAACCCCCAGTCACCTATTTTGATTCGAACCAATCGCAATGTAGGAAAGCCCACCGCCGCAGTCATACGCCTTACCTGACGATTTTTACCTTCGGTAATGGTAAGTTCAATCCAATGAGTGGGAATGTTTTTTCGTTCTCGAATAGGGGGTGTTCGCTCCCACAACCATAGGGGGGGGGATATTTTTTTGGCTCGCGCGGGGCGGGTTAGCCCATCTTTAAGTTGCACTCCTTTTTGCAATCGTTGGATTGCCTCAGCCGTGATCTCTCCCTCCACTTGCGCTAAATAGGTTTTGGGCAGTTTATGTTTTGGATCGGCAATTTTATGTTGCAACTTGCCATCATCGGTTAACAGTAAAAGTCCTTCACTGTCACGGTCTAGCCGTCCTGCCGCATAAAAACCTTTGTGTTGAATGTAATCCGCCAAGGTTTCTCGTGTACTCGCCTGCGGGCTGGTGTCTGTAAACTGGCAGAGAACATTAAAAGGTTTGTTAAATAAGAGCAGGTTGCTCATAGATTTATCTCTTTTATAAATATTTTTGAGTGCAGTGCGTTAAAATAGCCGATATTTTAACATTTTTTGTAACTATTCAGCTTCTCTCTGAAGTTCGTTCGTTTAAGGAAATCCCATGTCTGAACAAGCTAAAATTATCTACACACTAACCGATGAAGCCCCTGCACTGGCCACCTATTCGCTCTTGCCAATTGTAAAAGCCTTTACTGCCGCGGCCGATGTGGCGGTTGAAACCCGTGATATTTCATTAGCTGGACGCATTATCGCCAATTTTTCGGATGTATTGCCTCCTGAGCAACAACAGAGTGATGCGCTTTCGGAGCTAGGCGAACTGGCAAAACAACCTGACGCAAACATTGTAAAATTGCCCAATATCAGTGCCTCAATTCCTCAGTTAGAGGCCGCCATTGCCGAGCTTCAAGCAAAAGGGTATGCCTTACCAAACTACCCCGCTAACCCAATAACAGACGAAGAAAAAGCCATTCAAGCGACCTACGCTAAAGTATTGGGCAGTGCCGTAAACCCAGTATTGCGAGAGGGAAACTCTGACCGTCGTGCGCCACCCTCGGTTAAAAATTACGCCAAGAAAAACCCTCACAGCATGGGGGCGTGGTCATCGGAATCTAAAACACACGTTACCAGCATGTCCGAAGGGGATTTTTATGGTTCTGAAAAATCCTTAACCCTACCCGAAGCCACTACGTTTACCATTGAGTTTACTGGAAAAGAGGGTGATGTTCAGGTATTAAAAACATCTGCGCCACTGCAAAAAGGCGAAATTATTGATGCGGCGGTAATGAGCCAAGCCGCCCTAAGAAACTTTTTAGAGCAAGCCATTGCCGAAGCAAAATCGCAGGGTATTTTATTTTCGATTCACATGAAAGCCACGATGATGAAAGTCTCTGACCCCATTATTTTTGGTCAAGCAGTTGAGGTCTTTTTTAAAGACGTATTTGAAAAACACGCCGAGACTTTTCAAGCATTGGATGTAAATGTTAAAAATGGCTTGGGCGATGTGTTTGCCAAAATCGCGACTTTAGATGATGCTAAAAAATCTGAAATTGAAGCGGATCTGCAAGCGGCATTTGAGCAACAACCCGATGTGGCAATGGTCGATTCTGACAAAGGCATTACCAATTTACATGTACCGAGTGATGTCATTATTGATGCCTCCATGCCCGCCATGATTCGTGCATCGGGTCAAATGTGGAACAAAGAGGGAAAGCAACAAGACACCTTAGCCGTGATTCCTGATCGTAGTTATGCAGGCGTGTTTCAAGAAACCATCCGTTTTTGTAATCATTACGGTGCGTTTGACCCAACCACCATGGGCTCTGTTCCCAATGTAGGGCTAATGGCGCAAAAAGCCGAAGAGTACGGTTCACACGATAAAACATTCCAAATAAGTACCGCTGGTACCGTTAAGGTTGTGGCTGAAAACGGAGACATTTTATTGGAGCAACACGTTGAACAAGGCGATATATTTCGTATGTGCCAAGTGAAAGATGCCTCGATTCAAGACTGGGTAAAACTCGCGGTAAATCGCGCACGCGCCACACAAAATCCCGCTATTTTTTGGTTAGACACGCACCGCGCACACGACCATCAAATGATTGAAAAAGTTAATCATTACCTGTTAGACCATGACACCACAGGGCTTGAAATTCACATCATGTCACCAGAAGAAGCTACTCGTTTTACGCTGCGCCACATTAAAGACGGCAAAGACGTTATTTCGGTGACGGGTAATGTATTGCGTGATTATTTAACCGATTTGTTTCCCATCTTAGAGCTGGGAACTTCCGCCAAAATGCTCTCCATTGTACCGCTGATGAACGGCGGTGGACTGTTTGAAACAGGTGCGGGCGGCTCCGCGCCTAAGCATGTGCAACAACTGCAAACGGAAAATCATCTGCGCTGGGATTCGTTAGGCGAATTTTTAGCCCTAGCTGTCTCGCTAGAGCATCTATCCAGTACCTTTGGTATGCCGAAAGCACAAGTGTTAGCAAAGACATTGGACGCAGGAACGGCCAAGTTTTTAGAAGAGGATAAATCTCCTTCACGTAAAGTTGGCGAGTTAGACAACCGAGGCAGTCATTTTTATTTGGCGATGTATTGGGCGCAAGCACTGGCAAACCAAAATGACGATGCCGAACTCAAAGCACGTTTTACTCCCGTAGCCAAAGCATTGGCCGCACAAGAGAGCAAAATTGTTTCGGAGCTAAATGGTGAACAAGGGCGCTCTGTGGAGTTAGGCGGTTACTACCAGCTTAACGCACAATTCGTCGCAGACATTATGCGACCTAGCACGACATTAAATACGATTATTGATAAAATTTAGAGCGTTTTGATTTGCAATTAGCTCTTTTTTGAGAGAGAGGGGGGGAGAAAAATTTGAAAAGATAACGTTCAAATTTTTCTCCCCTTCTTTCTTGAACCGAAATTCATAGAACAAAAAACTGTAGTGAAAAATCAAGCAATATACGAACAGCAATAATCGGCAATATTATTCACTTTAATGTTAAATTTAGCGTTTGCAGGTACATTAAAACTGGTGCCATTGGGAATGGCTTTCCATTCGGTTTCACCTGGCAACAATACTTCAACATCCCCTGTTAGCATCTCCATGTTTTCTGCCTGATCGGTTCCAAATTCATAGTCACCTGGCATCATAATACCTAATGTTTTTTTAGTTCCATCGGCAAACAACACGGTACGGCTGGTGACTTTTCCATCAAAATAAACAGAGGCTTTTTTTACAATCGTTACATTTTCAAACTGAGACATCATCGTTCCTTTTTTAAATTGACCTAACATTTTTGCCGAATTATAGCGTAAGTTTTATGAACGTACATGGTTTTCACCAATAAACTCAATTTGGTAGCCATCAGGGTCTTCGGCAAATGCAATAATCGTATTACCCGCATTCATGGGTCCCGCTTCTCGAATAATTTTACCCCCCCCTGCCTTAATGGCATCCGCCGTTGCATACACATCGGGGACTTCAATCGCAATATGGCCATACCCTGTACCAAGCTCATACGACGCCACTCCCCAATTATAGGTCAGCTCCAAGACGGTATTTGATTCTTCGTCTCCGTACCCTAAAAATGCCAGTGTAAATTCTCCTTTAGGGTACTCTTTTTGGCGAATCAGTGTCATTCCCAACACTTGAGTATAGAATTGAATGGATTTTTCTAAATTACCCACTCGTAACATCGTATGTAATAAACGCATTATTTTCTCCTTATTTTTATTTAACCTAATTTATTTAACCCAACGATATGCAATAACAAACGATACTGCAACCGCCAGCGCACTTAAACCATAACTTAACTCTGCGCCACCCAATGACCAAGCATATCCCGCCATTAACATTCCCAAAGCGCCACCCAATCCATGACTGGATGCGGCAAAAATGGCTTGACCTTTACCGTGATGTTTGCCCTTAAAATAGTCGTCAATTAAATGTATCGCAGCGGCATGAAACAATCCAAAACTGGCGGCGTGTAATAACTGAGCCAACAACATCCACCCCAAATAATCGGCTAAATATGCATTCATGCCCCAACGTATAATGGTTAAAAACAGACTCAATAAAATTAAAAAACGGATGGAATAGGTTTTAAAAATCAAACTCATCCAGTAAAACACCGCCACTTCGGCAATGACTCCTAACGCCCAAAGCCAAGCAATGGTCGTTTTTCCATACCCTAGCCCACTCAAATGAATGGTAAAAAAGGCATAATACACACCGTGCGACAACTGCATTAAAAAGCTCACCACCAACAAACTCAACACAGCAGGTTGCTGAACAATAAGCATAAAACCATCGGACAAATGCGGGAGGTGTGTGCGCTTTTTATCTTTCAGTAAAAAGGTACTAAGCCATACCACAGCCAATAACAACAATAGATCAAACGGTAACCAAGCGATCGAAAAATGCTCAATTTGCCATCCTATCAACAACACTGAGGCGATAAAGCCAATGGAACCCCACAGACGAATTTTACCATAACGGTGCTTTTCATCGCCTAAACAGCCAAATGTGTAAGATTCAAATTGTGGCAGCGAAGCATGCCAAAAAAAGCTAAAAAAGAGAAGGGTTAAAAACAGTCCCCAGAACGAGTCAAACCATAATAATCCTAAGCCAAAGAATAGTGCCAGTCCTGTCGCCAAGCGCACCCAACGCATCGACAAGCCCGAGCGATCCGCCAGCCACCCCCAAAGATTAGGCGCAATGACTTTGGTGGCAAGCAATATTGCCAAAAGTTGACCTATCTCAATGGCGCTTAACCCAAGCGACTGAAAATACAAACCGATGTAAGGAAGCAACGCCCCCAAAACACTAAAATAGAGAAAGTAATGCAATGAAAGTCGTGGAAAAACAGATGGGCTGAGACTCAAAAAATGCCCCCCCCCCTAAATTAGAATCACAAGAGCGCTGTGCAAAAGTTTATGACTGTGCTAAATCCATGATCGGAGCAACCACGTCACCGTTTTGAGCACGGTTACGCATAAAGTGGTCCAATAAAACAATCGCCATTTTGGCCTCGGCAATCGGCGTGGCACGAATTCCCACACAAGGGTCGTGTCGGCCTTTGGTTACCATGTCCACCGCTTCGCCTTGCGTATTGATGCTTTTACCTGGAGTCATAATGCTTGAGGTTGGCTTAAGCGCAATGTGCGCCACAATGTCTTGCCCTGTTGAAATCCCTCCTAAGATACCGCCTGCATGGTTGGATGTAAATCCTTCGGGTGTCATTTCATCACGATGTTCAGTGCCTTTTTGAGCAGCAACGGCAAAGCCATCGCCAATTTCTACGCCTTTCACTGCGTTAATGCTCATTAATGCATGGGCTAAATCGGCATCTAAACGATCAAACACTGGCTCACCTAACCCAACGGGGACATTTTTAGCAATCACGGTGATTTTAGCGCCTACAGAATTTTTTTGCTTAAGCAGCTCATCCATATACACACGAATTTCTTCTTGCTTGGCTTTATCGGGGCAAAAGTAGACATTGTCGTTATCAAACGGCCAAGTCACATTCTCAACCTTAATCGGCCCTAATTGCGACAAGTAGCCTTTAACTTCCATCCCTAAACGGTCTTTTAAATATTTTTTAGCAATGGCTCCTGCCGCCACACGCATCGCGGTTTCACGCGCGGATGAACGTCCTCCTCCTCGATAATCCCTAAAACCATATTTTTGAGTGTAGGTGTAGTCGGCATGTGACGGACGAAATGTTTCGGCAACCTTGGAGTAATCTGCCGAACGTTGATCTTTATTAAAGATCAGTAACCCAATGGGGGTTCCCGTGGTTTTACCTTCAAACACACCTGATAAAATTTGCACCTCATCGTCTTCACGACGCGCGGTTGCATGTTTAGACGTACCAGGTTTGCGGCGATCCAATTCAATTTGAATGTCTAACTCACTCAACTCCAAGCCTGGCGGACAACCGTCTACAATACAGCCTAGTGCGATTCCGTGACTTTCACCAAAGGTGGTGACTCTAAAATTTTGCCCTATTGTATTGCCCGACATAATTCTACTTCTCTAAAATTGGTTATAATCCGAGCATTTTACCCTAATCCTCAGATAAAAATGCACCAAAACAAAGGAGAAGCGATGCGCTGGCGACATCCAAACCCATTTATTTTACAACACACAGTGCTTGAAGAAGAGATTGACCATCTCAACCATGTTAATAATAAAGTTTATCTTGAATGGATGGAGCACATCGCTTGGCAACACAGCCTTTCGGTTGGGATTGATGCTGAAAAAATAAAATCCTTAGGAAAGGTAATGGTTATTGCTCGGCATGAAATGAACTTTCATGCGGGGTGTTTTTTGGATGAAACATTGCATATTGGCACTTGGGTTACTCGCCCTTTAAGCTCTAAAAAACGTGAACGTTTTTATCAAGTGATTCGTGAAGAAGATGGTAAAACGGTATTTACCGCAAAAACACTCTGGGTTTGCGTTAACTTAAGCGACCATAAATCGACCGCTATTCCACAAGCCTTAATCACGCCTTATCAAACGCAGAATGATAAACGCTCTTCTCGCATTGAACCAAAGACGAATACCAAATTTTAGGCAATAAAAAACCCCGCTCAATCCAAAGATTAAGCGAGGTTTAAAGTATGGTGCGCCCGAAGGGAGTCGAACCCCTAACCGCTCGGTTCGTAGCCGAGTACTCTATCCAGTTGAGCTACGGGCGCTTTGTTGTGTGGCGTATTATATAGGCTTTACAAGTTAATATAAGATTAATTTTCTCTTTTTTAAACTGCTCTTCATCATTTTTTCTAAATTCCCCGAGTACGCTATAAAATCGTGCATTTTTATATCTCGATTTGACGTTTATATTTTCTCATTAACCTACCTGATACTGATAAAATGGCGTGTTCAAATAAAATTTTTGGTCAAAAGGACCCTTTTCATGTCAGATGCTATGATTATCAACATCACCCTTAATAATGTTCAAGAGATGGTTATCCAAAACTCAAAACGTCTCCCCGTACTTATCCATTTTTGGTCGCCCGTTAATGAAGCCAGCCAACAAGCGAATGCTCGGTTAGAAACCTTGGCGCAAGAGATGGCGGGCGAATTTATTTTAGCGAAAGTAAATGTTGATCAACAATCTGACATTGCCGAAAAATTTTCAAACCCCACCCCTCCCTACTATAAACTGATTAAAGACGCAGACATTGTGACCGAAGCGGGAGGACTGCAAACTGAAGAGGCGTACCGCACCCTGCTTAAAGAACACATTGTGGATGAGCCATCTGAAAAGCTGAGAAAAGAAGCCGCTCAAGCGTTTGCCGAAGGAGAGTTTGATTTGGCATTACAACGCTTAAGCGAAGCGGCTCAGGAGAATCCAAATAACATTAAAATTCATTTAGATTTGGTGCAACTTTACCTGCATACCGACCAACTTAAAGAAGCCAAAGAGCTGTTTTCTCAACTGCCGAGTGATGCACAAAAAGAGCCTCATGGACGTTATATCAAAGGCGTTTTGTTTTTTACTGAGCAGATGCAGCAAGCGCCTGAAATCGCTCAAATACAAGCCACATTAGCCGACAACCCAAAAGAAGGTGCGTCACTCTTTTACCTAAGTACTTACTTAATTTTAAACGGGCAAGTTGAGCCTGCTTTTCAAACCCTATTACAACTGTTTACGGTTGATCGAACTTACCAAGGAGACCTTCCTAAACAGACGCTTTTGCAAGCATTTGATATGTTTTCAGCGTCTCAACCAGAGTTAGTGGCTAAATACCGTCGCACCTTTCAAAGTTTGTTAAACTAATAGAAACCTTTGCCCGACTCCCCAAATAGAAATGCGAATTAGAGTGCAAGCAATTGATGTGCATAGTAAACTCAAAAAAGACAATACGTTGCAACGCATGTTTGGAAAAACAGAGAAATGAGAATTAAAAAATGAGCAATGCTTCTTTCCCTAACTTAGAAAAAGTGCTGTGTTTAGGCGTGGCGGGTAATTTTGCAGGGCATTTAGAGCAGGCGGGAGAAACGCCCGATTTTGTTCACGTGAAAACCCTTAATGCCACTGCACCTAAAGGGCTGTTTCCTTATTACATTCCAAATCACTCTGGTTTTTTGGGGCAAAACCCACTCTCATCCACACACATAAAATACCCCGAATACTTAGCCGACAACGCACATTTACAAGCCGAGCCTGAAGTTTGCGTGCTGTTTAACGTTAGTTATCGAAACAACCTCATTACCACCTTAACACCCGAAAAATTTGCGGCGTTTAATGACTGCTCCATTCGTAAACCTGGGGCCAAAAAAATCAGTGAAAAGAAAAACTGGGGCGCAGAAACCAAAGGCATTTCAGAGCAATTTATTGCACTGGATCAATTTGATGAAGGAGGCGAACTCGATGCTTTTAACATCGCCTCTTTTTTAAAGCGCGATGGAAAAATTCATGCCTATGGCAAAGACAGCTCCGTGTGTACCTACTCCTATTTTCACCAGCAACTGACTGATTGGATGATTGATAAACTCAATACACAAGAAGATTTTGGCCCATTAGAAGACTTAAGAGCGCACATTAAAACGGCCAACTACCCTCAACAAATACTGATAAGCTTAGGCGCAACCACTTATACCAAATTTGGTGAAACCGTATTTTTACAAGCAGGAGATGAGCTATTCTTTTATGTTTATGACAGCACACAAAACAGTGCTGAAAGCATTTTAGAGCATGCTGTACAGGCTAATAAAAATATCCCCCCCCCTATCAACAGCTCCGTATTACACCAAAAGATCATCTAACCCTTATGACATCTGATCATTCAAATCATTCCATCGTAGAACAACAGGTTCGACAATGGTTAGAGCAAGTCGTTATTGGATTAAACCTCTGCCCATTTGCCTCACAACCCTATCAAGCACAACAAATTCGTTTTTCGGTCAGTAACAGTCAAACCGCGGAAGCACTGCTCATGGAACTGGCAACCGAATTGACGTTACTGGCAACCAAACCTACCCGTGAGATTGAAACAACTCTATTGATTACCCCCAAGATGCTAACGGCATTTGATGAGTACAATCAGTTTCTAAACCATGTGGATGCATTGCTTGAACAAATGAACTATCAGGGAGTTTTTCAGGTCGCCAGTTTTCACCCTGATTACCAGTTTGCAGGCACTCTACCAGAAGAGGCAGAAAACCTAACCAATCGTTCGCCCTATCCAATCTTGCACCTAATTCGAGAAGCCAGTTTAGAGCGCGTACTGAAGCACTACCCTAACCCTGAAAACATTCCTGACACAAATATCAAACGCGTATCCAACTTAACGGAACAAGAGAAACAAACATTGTTTCCTTACTTATTCGCGCCACATTAAACATGTTAAACAGAATAGAAGAGACCTGTGTAATTTTAAACATAAAAAAAGCCCAATTTTGGGCTTTTAACATACACACCTAAATGATGTGTTACATCGCGTTTAAACTATTAAAGAAAATATCAATCATGCCGCTTGGCAATAAACCCAGTACCAACAATAGGATTGCAATACTGCTAATACCAATGGTTAGGCTACCATTAACTGGCTCAAGCCTTGAGGTATCTTCTGGTTTATCAAAGTACATGGCTTTAATTACTTTTAGGTAATAGAAGGCACTGATTACCGCAGCAATGACCGCTAACACTGCTAACCATAAGAAGCCTGCTTGAACCACTTCTTCAATGACCAATAATTTTGCCCAAAAGCCGACAAACGGTGGAACACCTGCCATGGAAAACATAATCATCAAAATCATAAATGCTAACCAAGGATTACGAGCATTAAGCCCTTTAAAATCAGAAATCAGATCAAACTCTTTACCCGTTCTTGATAGGGCGGCAATAATACCAAACCCTGCCACACCCGTAATGGCATAAATCACAACATAGAACATGGAGGATGCATACCCATCAGGGGTTGCGGCAATAACTCCTAAAAGTAGGAACCCCATATGCCCAATACCTGAGTAAGCCAGCATACGCTTTAAGTTGTCTTGAACAATGGCAACCACCGCACCCACAATTAATGATAAAACCGATAGCATAATAATTAACGACTGCCAGTCATTCAATAAACCCGGCATCGCTTCTGCCAGTAAACGGTACAACATAGCAAAGGCGGCAATTTTAGGTGCGGTTGCAAGAAACATCGTAACGGCCGTTGGTGAACCATGATAAACATCGGGCACCCACATGTGAAAAGGCACGGCACCAAGTTTAAAGGCAAGCCCGATCACGACAAAAACGACACCAAACGATAAGACCATGCTGTTTACTTCACCCGAAGCAATGACGTTTGCAATTTCTGGGAAGGTAATCGAACCTGTTGCACCGTAAACCATGGATAGACCATACAACAACATACCTGTTGCTAAAGCACCTAGTACAAAGTATTTAAGTGCGGCTTCTAGCCCTTGAGCTGAGTCTTTACGCATGGCAACCATGGCATAAATCGCTAATGACATAATTTCTAGCCCAAGATACATGGTAATCATGTTGTGCGCCGAAATCATGACGAACATCCCTAATACACCAAATAATCCCAGTACAAAAAACTCGCCACTGAAAAATTTATGCTGAACTAAATACTCTCTTGCAAAGAAAAAGACCCCAAAAGAGACCGCAAGTGTAAAGAGTTTTAAAACATCCGCAAAACCATCACGGACAAAACTGCCATCAAAGGTAATAATTTGTGTGGTTGTAAAACTTGTAATAATTAAGAAACCAACAAAAATCAAACTGATTTGAGTTGCATAATAAGTTGCAAATTTAAAACGTTTTGCCCAGAACGTATCCGCAATCAAAATAAACGAAATAAGTGCTAAAAGCACCATTTCTGGGATCGCTGGTGCAAATGATGGCATAACAAAGTTCATATGGTTAACTCACCTATTCCTAATTACAGTTTAGAAGTTGTTGCTTGAACAAGTAGGTTCGCAACGGATGTATTCATGACTTCAATCAGTGGGCTTGGGAATACACCCAGTCCAATAATGAAGACGGCTAGCGTGGCCATTAAGGCAAATTCACGCTTATTCAAATCTTGAAGTTTTTCAACATTGTCATTGGTAATGGGGCCAAAAAATACGCGTTTGACCATCCATAAAGTATAAGCCGCTCCAATAATCAATGTTAAGGCTGCTAAGGTTCCGTACCAGATATTGGCTTTAAATGAACTTAAGATAACCATAAACTCACCTACAAACCCTGATGTACCTGGTAGACCTACATTCGCCATTGCAAAAAGAACGGCAAACATGGTGAACCATGGCATTTTATTCACCACACCACTGTAGGCTGAAATTTCACGCGTATGCATTCGGTCGTACAATACACCAATGGCAAGGAACATCGCACCAGAGATAAAGCCGTGCGAAATCATTTGAACCATTGCACCTTCCATACCCAGCTGTGCACCTTGCATAGACCCTGTCGAGTCAATAATGTCGTAAACAACAAACATCCCTAGTGTTACAAACCCCATATGTGAAATAGAGGAGTAAGCCACCAGTTTTTTCATGTCTGATTGTGCTAACGCAACAATACCGATGTATACAATTGCAATTAACGAAAGCCCAATCACCAGCCAATCTAATGTCATCGACGCATCAGGTGTAATAGGCAAACTAAAGCGAACAAAACCATAGCCCCCCATTTTAAGCATAATAGCGGCAAGTACAATAGAACCTGCGGTAGGTGCTTCAACGTGCGCGTCGGGTAACCAAGTGTGCACGGGAAACATGGGAATTTTGACCGCAAATGCTGCCAAGAAAGCCAAGAAAATAAAAATTTGTGCCGTCATTCCAAGGTGCATGCCTTGGAAGTCTAAAATAGAGAAGCTTCCTGATTCTGAATACATATAGATAAATGCAACCAGCATGAAAACCGACCCTAAGAAGGTATATAAGAAAAACTTTAAGGTGGCATAAACACGCTTAGGTCCACCCCATTTACCAATGACGATAAACATTGGAATCAACAGAGCTTCCCAGAACACATAAAATAAGATTGAATCTAGAGCGGCAAAAACACCGACCATGATGCCGCCCATAATAAGGAAGGCACCCATATACTGTTCAACACGTTCTTTAATCACATCCCAAGCTGAGACAATCACTAAAACTTGTGTAAATGTCGTTAACAAGATTAATGGCATTGAAAGTCCATCAATCCCAAGGTGATAATTGACATTGAACATTGGAATCCATGGTACATTTTCAACAAACTGCATAGATGCCGTTGTGGTATCAAACCCTGTCCAGAGTGGAATAGAGAGAATAAATGTTAACCCAACAGTGAACAGTGACAACCATTTTGCTAATGTCGGATTATTGCGCCCTGCAAAGAGCACGAGTAAACCACCGACAATTGGAAGCCAAATTAATGTGCTTAAAATTGGAAAGCCTGTAAGCATGAAGTCCATTTCCTTATATCTTGTTCTTAATTACCAAAGAGCCCAAACCAGCATTGCCAGTAAGCCAAAAATCATTGCAAATGCATAGTGATACATATAACCCGTTTGAGTTAAGCGCAATGCTTGTCCCATATCTTCAATTGCCGTAAAGGTTCTTGTGACCATTCCTGTATCAATCAATTTAATATCAACTGCTTTGTTAAAGAAATGACTCAGTTTACGACTACCATCAACAAAAACAATCTCATTCAAACGATCAAACCCATAAGCACTGTCCAGTACATAGAATCCTCGTGGACACATTTTTTTCAGTTTAACGGGTAAGCTGGGTACTTTAATGTACATCAACCATGCAAGGAACACCCCTGATAACGCTAAGATAACGGGCAGTGTCGTAAAGGCATCTAACACCAGTTGCAATGCACCTTGGAAATAATTGTTATACACCGATAAGGCTACATCATTTTGAGGCAATATTTGAATAGCACTGCCAAAATACTCACCACTCAACATTGGTGCAATCATGGGCCAGCCCATTATCGCGGACGGAATTGCAAGTAAAATTAACGGCAACGTAACCACCCAAGGTGACTCTTTAATTTTATGCGTTTTAACGTACTCACTCTCTTTGCCGTGAAAGACTAAGAAGAACATACGGAAACTATAGAACGCGGTTACAAAGACCCCTGTCATAAGAAGAACATAGGCAAAATTGGAACCAACTCGTTCAGATGCATCTAACGACAGTAAAATACTGTCTTTTGAGAAGAACCCAGAGAACCCTGGAAAACCAATCAAAGCAAGTGAACCAATCAACATCGCAGCATAAGTGATTGGCATGTATTTATACAAGCCCCCCATTTCTCTAATATTTTGTTTATGGTGCATCGCAATAATGACCGAACCAGCGGCTAAGAATAACAACGCTTTAAAGAAGCCGTGCGTTAATACATGGAACATACCTGCCGCATAGGCGGATGCCCCCATTGCCGCAATCATAAAGCCGAGCTGAGATAGGGTTGAATAAGCGATAACACGTTTGATATCATCTTGTATCAGGCCAAGTAACCCCATCAGAAATGCCGTAGAAGCTCCAACAATGAGAATAACACTTAGTGCGGTTTCTGACATTTCAAATGCTGGCGATAAACGCGCTATCATAAAGACACCCGCTGTCACCATTGTGGCCGCATGAATCAAGGCTGAAATAGGCGTTGGACCTTCCATGGATTCAGGAAGCCAAACATGCAATGGCATTTGAGCTGATTTACCCATCGCACCCACAAAAAGTAAAATCAACATCAATGTAATCATTGACCATTCGACACCTGGAATGATCTCAATCATGACATCGCCATTCGCTGAAAGTTGTGCGAAAAACTCATTGTAATCCATGGTGTTGAAGTAGACAAAAACCAGTGCAATTCCTAAAATGAAACCAAAGTCACCTACACGGTTGACTAAAAAGGCTTTAAAGTTGGCTTGAATGGCCGACTCACGCTTCATGTAGAAACCAATCAATAGATAAGACACCAGCCCTACCGCTTCCCAACCAAAGAACAATTGTAGAAAGTTATTCGCCATCACCAATGAGAGCATTGAAAAAGTAAATAAAGAGATATAACTAAAGAACCGTTGGAAGTAAGGATCGTCATCCGCATAATCTTCATCATGGCTCATGTACCCTACGGTATAAATATGAACCATTAGAGAGACAAATGTCACCAGTAGCATCATCGTGGCGGAAAGTTCATCAATCATAAAACCAATTTCAAAACGTATCCCGTCACTGACCATCCATGTATAAAGGCTGGCGTTATACGCTTCTGAAGTATTTAAAACAAACTGATTAAAGACATAAGCCGAAAGCACCATGGAAACCGTTACCCCTAAAATGGTAACCGCTTGTGCGCCCTTACGCCCAATCTGCCTGCCTAATAATCCCGCAATCGCGGCACCTATTAAAGGAGAAACAAGAATTAAAGTTAAAATCGTATGTAACATTAATCAACTACCCCTTAAGTGTGCCAAGATCATCAACATTGATGCTCTTACGTTTACGGAAAACCAATACAATAATTGCTAAACCAATGGCGGCTTCAGCCGCCGCCACGGTTAAAATAAAGAAGACAAAAATCTGCCCCGTTACATCGTTATGGAAGTGCGAAAAAGCCACTAGATTGGTATTAACCGCCAAGAGTAGCAGTTCAATTGCCATCAACAGTACAATCACATTTTTTCTATTTAAGAAAATACCCGCCATACTGATAATAAAAAGTATTGCGCCAAAAATCAGATAGTCCGATAGAGCAATCATTTGTCTTCCTCCTCTTTTGGCTTAATCGGTTCTTCAAATTCTGACTTCATTTTGACCATTTTAAAGCGGTCTGAAGCCTGTGTTTTCACCTGTTTATCAATGTCTTGATAGAGTACTTCACCCGTTGGTCGGCGGCGTAATGACAGTGCAATTGCAGCCACAATACCTAGTAATAACAGCACAGCGGCTAAAATAAAGGCATACGCATGAACGGTGTATAACTGAAGCCCTATCGCTTTGGTGTTACTGTAATCTGCTGGGTGCATAACAGGAGCACCAGTAACTTCTAAACCAAAATTTTCAGGCCCGAGTACCATATACATCATTGCCGCAATCGATAGCACGACCATTGTTCCAATGGGTAGATACTGTGTAAACCCCTCTTTTATAATAGATAAATTAATATCCAACATCATGACTACGAATAGAAACAGCACCATAACAGCACCAACATAAACCAGAATAAGCACCAAGCCTAAAAACTCTGCCTGTGCGGTAATCCAAACACCTGCCGTTGCAATAAAAGCCAGAACAAGCCATAAAGCCGCTTTTACAGGATCTTTGATGGTAATCATCATCACACCAGAAATGCATGCAACGCCAGCCAAAAAATAAAATATAAATAGTTCAAATGTCATATTAATTCACTTTCTATTATCGAAACTTTGCATCAACAGCACGATCGGCAGCAATCTGCTCTTCGTGTTTGTCGCCAAAGGCCAGTAATTTATCTTTAGTTTGAATATGAGGTCCGCGTTCTTGGAAATCATATTCGAAGACTCTTGTTTCAACAATGGCATCCACGGGGCATGCTTCTTCGCAAAAACCACAATAAATGCACTTAAACATGTCAATGTCATATTGCGTGGTTCTTCTTGAACCATCATCACGCTCTTCTGACTCAATGGTAATGGCATTAGCAGGACAAACCGCTTCGCATAATTTACAAGCAATGCAACGCTCTTCACCATTTTCGTAACGTCGTAATGCATGGTGCCCACGAAACCTTGGCGAAATAGGGGTTTTCTCTTCAGGATAACGCACTGTTATTTTCTTTTTAAAGAAGTACTTACCCGTGACACTGAGACCCTTAAATAGTTCGGTTAGGCCCCATGTTTTGATTTGATGTTTTAAAAATTTACCCATGTTACCCTCTAAATTAATTAAACCAAGGACCAAAACTGAAGTACTTCATTGCTCCCACAACAAATACCCAAAGAATCGTCAACGGAATGAGAACCTTCCAACCAAGACGCATTAATTGGTCATAACGGTATCTAGGGAAAGTAGCACGCAGCCATAAAAATATAAACAGTAATAATGAGACTTTAAAAGCAAGCCAACCTAGCTGAGGTACCCATGAGAACATGGTTTCTAGGAACGGAATCCCCTCAAAAGGTGATAACCAACCTCCAAGAAACATAATGGCTGTCATGAAAGAGATCAAAATCATCATCGCGTATTCCGCTAACATGAAGACCCCGAATGTCATTCCTGAGTAATCAACATGGAAACCCGCAACAATTTCTGCCTCCCCTTCAATTACGTCAAACGGGGTACGGTTGGTCTCTGCCAAACCTGATATAAAGTACACAAAGAACATAGGCAGTAATGGCAATAAATACCAGTTCAACATACCGCCTTGTTGGCCGTTGACAATATCCGTTAAGTTCATGCTTCCTGCGATCATTAGAACGGTAACTAACGCAAAGCCCATTGCAATTTCATAAGATATTTTTTGTGCTGAACCACGTAATGCCCCTAAGAAAGCATATTTGGAGTTAGAAGCCCACCCAGCCACAATCGTTCCGTAAACAATAATAGAGGTAACCGCTAAGATATACAGCAATCCTGCATTAACGTCTGCAACCACCATGCCATCGGCAAAAGGAATCACCGCCCAAGCGGCTACCGCAGGTGCTAACGCTAAGATTGGCGCAATAATAAAAAGGTATTTATTTGCTTGATCTGGAAAAATAACCTCTTTGGTCATCAACTTTAACGCATCCGCAATCGGTTGTAACAGTCCTAATGGACCCACACGGTTAGGCCCCATTCGAACCTGCATAAAACCAATCACTTTACGCTCAGCATAGGTTAACCAAGCCACCACCAACATAATCGGCAGAACCACGACAACCGTTTGAATAACTAATGTAATAAGAATGGCTAACCATTCAAATAAAAAGGTTGATAAAAAAGCTTGTAGTGCATCAAACATCAATATTATCCTCTACCCATAGTGGCAACATCTGCATCAGGTGTCGCTTGTAAAGATGGCGCTCTACGAACCAAAGCATCCACAGCATAAGGTGAGACAAGCTCAACTGTTGAATCGTTATTTTTAGGTAATTGGCACGTAACGGAGCTTAAATCAATCTGTATCACTTGATTATCAAGCACTTCTCGTAACACCTCATTTGAGTGCGTATACTCAAAGTCCTCTAAATCAAACATATTACCCAGCACACGGAAAATCTTCCAAGCGGCCTTCGAATCCCCTTTAGGATCTACCGACATTTTAAATGACTGTTTAAGACCCGTTGCATTGACAAACGTACCCGCAGTTTCAGCAAAGGCCGCGATGGGAAGCAATACATCCGCATACTCACGCTGAATTTCACTCTCAAACGCAGTCAAATTCACAACAAAATTTGCATTTTTCATTGCAGATAGGGCTTTTTCGCCCGCTGTAAAGTCTAATTCAGGCTCAATATTAAGGTTAATATAAGCCTTTAAATTAGAAGAGAGCATCTCAGAACTGTTCTTACCTGCTTTAGGTAAGAAATTAACCAAGTGCGCACCGACTTCGTTAGCAGCCATTGGTAAAATATTTAAGTTTGCAGAGGTATTCGCTGAAATCAGGGCGGCTAATACCTGTATGGTAGAAAAGTCTGGGTGCATATGACTGATTTGCCCCACCATAATACTCGCCGATTTAGCGCTGCATAAGCATTGGGCAATTTTTTGTTGAGACTCTGTTACTGTAATTTCATTCAACCAGTTCGGACTAATATTCCCAGAAATATCGAGCACTGCTTTTGTGATACCAGCCAATTCAGAAACCATTCCTTGAGCAGTATCGGCATGCTCTACCTTAAAGTTAAACTCCAACATATCAGGATTTACAACAATGGCTTTTGCACCATTTGAAACAACCGCTTTACGTATACGGTGATTTAAAATAGGCAACTCTTTTCGAAGATAAGAACCAATAATTAACACAACATCAGCCTCTTCAACTGAAACAATCTCTTGTGTTAGCAAAGGGGTATGAAAACCAGTTTTATCAAGCGAAAAATCTGTTTGACGATGACGGAAATCAATGTGCTCAATTCCTAAACCTCGAGCCAATTTTTGTAACAAGTATAACTCTTCAAGCGTTGAGTTAGCCGAAGCAAGCACCCCAATCTCTTTCGTTGAGCTAAGAACGTCTTGTAAACCTTCAACCGTTACTTTTAATGCCGTTTCCCAATCAACAACAACCCACTGGCCATTTTCTTTTACCATCGGCTGAGTTAAGCGATCTTCAGAGTTTAACCCTTCATAAGCAAAACGGTCACGATCCGAAAGCCAAACTTCATTAATGGATTCATTTGTACGAGGAACAACACGCTTTACTTGGCCATTCTTAGAGTGGATTGAAACATTAGAGCCCATGCTATCATGCGCAGAGATAGATGCATGTGCTTTAAGCTCCCAAGCACGCGCGGTATATCGAAACGGTTTCGAGGTAAGCGCACCAACGGGACAGAGATCAATCATATTGCCAGACATTTCAGAGGTTATCGACTTTTCAATATAAGTACCAATTGACATCCACTCACTACGTCCTGTCGAACCTAACTCTTTCATTCCTGCGACTTCCTGACCAAAACGAACACAACGCGTACAATGAATACAACGCGTCATATCGGTTTTAATCAAAGAACCAGCATCACGATCACTGACAACACGCTTTCCCTCTGAATAACGAGAAATATCATCGCCGTAATCCATGGCAACGTCTTGTAATTCACACTCCCCACCTTGATCACAAATAGGACAGTCCAGAGGGTGATTAATTAACAAAAATTCCATCACCGATTTTTGTGCCGCAATTGCTTTGGCAGACTTGGTGTGAACTTTCATTCCATCTGTTACAGGCGTTGCACAAGCAGGAAGCGCTTTCCAAGCACCTTCGACCTCAACAAGGCACATACGGCAGTTTGCAGCAATGGATAATTTTTTGTGGTAACAAAAACGGGGAATCGATATTTGAGCATCATCTGCGACATCAATTAACATGTCGCCTTCATGTGCTTCAACAATTTGTCCGTTTATCTCAACTTTTACCATAATTTTTTAACCTAAGTTTTCTAATTGGCTTAATTTTTAATTACAAGGGCTTATTTATCAACTAAGTACGGTCGTAAATACTGCATCCATGCTCAATATAGTGAACAAATTCATGCTCATAATGTTCTAACGCACTGGTCAATGCAATCGTCGCCGCATCGCCTAAACCACAGATAACATTCCCCATGATTTTTCCAGAAACATCTTTAAGAGCATCAATGTCTTCAGGGCGACCTTGACCTGATCTAATACGTTTTACCACACGATACAACCAACCCGTACCCTCACGGCACGGAGAACATTGTCCACAAGACTCATCCCAATAAAAATGACTTAGGTTTTCAATGACCTTAACAATATCCGTTTGATCATCCATGATGATGATAGAACCTGCGCCTAAAAAAGAACCCGCTTTCGCAATGGAATCATAATCCATGTTCATGCCCATAGCGGCTTCAGCTGGCAATATCGCTGTCGAAGCGCCACCAGGAATGACCGCCTTAAGCTGACGACCTTTCCAAATTCCACCCGCCAATTCTAAAACCTCTTTAAAAGGCGTTCCCATTCTTACTTCAAAATTTCCTGGGTTATTGACATGGCCAGAAACAGAGTAGCACTTTGTACCCCCTGCATTTGCAACCCCTAACTCATCAAACCACTCACCACCTTTTGCCAAAATCATTGGAATAGAGGCTAAGGTCTCCGTATTATTAATCGTCGTCGGTCTGCCATAAAGTCCATAACTTGCGGGAAAAGGAGGCTTAAAACGAGGCTGGCCTTTTTTCCCTTCAATGGATTCAATTAATGCCGTCTCTTCACCACAAATATAAGCACCTGCACCTAAGTGCGCATACAAATCAAAATCATAACCAGAGCCTAAAATATTCTTTCCTAACAGCCCCGCTTCACGAGCTTGGTTAATCGCATTAGTAAAGCGCTTATAAGGCTCCCAAAACTCACCACGGATATAGTTATAACCTGCCGATGCACCAATTACATACCCAGCAATCATCATCCCTTCAACCAGTGCATGAGGATTGTAACGTAAAATATCTCGATCTTTAAACGTACCTGGTTCACCTTCATCAGAGTTACAAACGATGTATTTTTGACCCGGTGCAAAACGGTTCATAAAACTCCACTTTAACCCTGTCGGAAAACCGGCTCCGCCACGACCACGGATATTAGAAGTTTTCACCTCTTCAATAATTTCCATTGGCTCTAGATCACCTGAAAGAACTTTTTTCCAAACTTCATAGCCGCCATTCGCAATATAAACATCAATATCCCACGAATTATCCAAATGGTTTAGACGGAAGCAATTCTCATTTTGTATCGTCATGCTCTACTCCATACCGTCTAGAATTTTATCAAGCGATGCTTCCGTAAGATCTTCATAATAGACCTTACCTACCTGCATCATTGGTGCACCACCACAAGAACCTAAGCACTCTACTTTTTTAATTGAAAAACGACCGTCTTGGGTAATTTCTCCAGGCTTAACCTGTAATTTTTTTTCTAGGTACTCAATAACTTCTTCACTTCCTCGCAACATGCAAGAAATACTGGTACAGACACAAAGGTTAAACTTTCCAACGGGCTGATGTTCATAATTAGAATAGAACGTCGCAACTTCATACACAGAAATAGGCGGAATGTCTAAATACTTTGCAATTTGATCCATTAAGTCCGTGGTTAAATGCCCGCCATTTACCTCTTGAACAATACGTAAAGCCGCCATGGTTGCAGACTGTTTTTGATCGTCAGGATAATTAGCGATCCAACGATCAATACGCGCTTTCACATCACCCTGAATAATGTTTGCTGCACTGTTTACTGTCGAACTCATCGATCCACCTCTCCAAAAACAATATCTTGCGTACCGATAATTGCAACCACATCGGCAATCATGTGCCCTCTGACCATTTCATCCAAAGAAGCTAAGTGTGCGAACCCTGGCGCTCTTACCTTCATTCGGTATGGCTTATTTGCACCATCGGAAACCATATAAATTCCAAACTCTCCCTTAGGATGCTCCACCGCAGTATAAGCTTCACCCGCAGGAACAGAATACCCTTCCGAAAACAGTTTAAAGTGATGAATCAAGGCTTCCATATTAGATTTAACATCTTCGCGGCTTGGAGGTGCAACTTTATGATCATCCGACATAACGGGACCATCATTCACCTTAAGCCAATCCACGCACTGTTTAATAATTTTATTCGATTCACGCATTTCAGCAATTCGAACCAAATATCGATCATAACAATCACCCGTTTTACCAACAGGAATATCAAATTCTAATTTGTCATACACTTCATAAGGTTGCTTTCGACGTAAATCCCATTCAATACCCGATCCACGCAACATAGGCCCAGTAAAACCAAGTTGTAACGCTCTTTCGGGTGAAACAATTCCAATATCAACCGTCCGCTGCTTCCAAATACGATTATCCGTTAACAGGGTCTCATACTCATCAATATAATTAGGGAAACGCTCAGTAAAGGCTTCAATAAAGTCAAGCAAAGAGCCTTCACGGTTTTCATTTAATTTTTTAAGCTTATCACCAGAGTGCCATTTTGACTCTAAATTTTTAGCCATCGTATCAGGTAGGTCGCGATAAACACCACCAGGACGATAATAAGCCGCATGCATACGAGCACCAGAGACCGCTTCATAACAATCCATTAAATCTTCACGCTCTCTAAAAGCGTATAAGAAAACAGTCATTGCACCAATATCTAAAGCATGCGCACCTAACCACATCAAATGATTTAAAACACGCGTGATCTCATCAAACATGACTCGAATATATTGCGCTCTCTCAGGTACTTCAACACCCAACATCTTTTCAATGCCCATGACATAAGCATGTTCATTACTCATCATCGATACATAATCCAGACGATCCATGTATCCAATAGACTGATTATATGTTTTGTACTCAATAAGCTTTTCAGTGCCTCGATGTAGCAACCCAATATGAGGATCAGAGCGCATAATCGTCTCACCATCTAACTCCAATACAAGGCGTAATACACCATGTGCAGAAGGATGCTGAGGGCCAAAGTTAAGGGTATAGTTACGAATTTCAGGCATTTCTTATTCCTAATTACACGTTTTCAGGTGACTGTTTACGAATCACTTTTGGAACATTGACTCTATTTTCAATGGTGACAGGCTCATACACAACTCGACCTTTATCGACGTCATAGCGCATTTCAACATGCCCTGTTAATGGAAAATCCTTTCTTAGTGGGTGCCCAATAAAACCATAATCGGTCAATATTCGACGAAGATCGGGATGACCTTTAAATAAGATACCAAATAAATCAAACGCTTCACGCTCAAACCAGTTGGCGCAATTCCAAATATCAATCACACTATCCACAACAGGCATCGAGGTTAATTCGGGGTAAATTTTGACGCGCACTCGTAAGTTATGCTGAACGGAAAGAAGGTGATAAACAACCGCAAAACGCCTCTCCATATCTAACGCATCATCCGAGGTCTCTTCAAAGTCAAATACGCCCCGACTGAATCCTTGGTTTGCTGCAGTCATCGTCTCCCAATTTGCTTGGCCAAAATCTAAATAATCCACGCCACAAAGGTCAATGAGTTGCTCAAAACCTAGTGAATTTTTAAGTACTTGAAAAGCATTCAATGCAGCAGAGGGAGAAATCTCAATGGTAAGTTCATCAAAACGAACCTCAGAGGTAATCACATCTTCGCCAAGCGCGTCAGCAATACTGTTTTGTAAATTTAATACGGATTGTTTCATAATTAAAACTACTCTATCGCTCTATAAGGTTAACGTGCAATGGTATTCGTACGCTTAATTTTATTTTGTAACTGAATAATCCCATACAACAATGCTTCAGCGGTTGGTGGACAACCAGGAACATACACATCAACGGGAACAATGCGGTCACAACCACGAACGACGGAATATGAATAATGGTAATACCCCCCACCATTTGCACAAGAACCCATTGAGATCACCCAACGAGGCTCCGCCATTTGGTCATAAACCTTACGAAGTGCAGGAGCCATCTTGTTAACCAGCGTGCCTGCAACCACCATAACATCCGACTGCCTAGGGCTTGGACGAAAAATAATCCCAAAACGATCCAAATCATAACGTGACGCTCCCGCGTGCATCATCTCTACCGCACAACAAGCCAAGCCAAAGGTCATCGGCCAAAGTGAACCCGTACGCGCCCAGTTAATCAGCTTATCCGCTGACGTGGTAACAACACCTTCTTTTAAAACGCCTTCTACTCCCATTCAAGCGCTCCTTTTCTCCACTCATAAATAAAACCAACCACTAACAGCAATAAAAACACACCCATTGCAAGCAAACCAAACGTACCAATTTCATCAAGCGAAACCGCCCAAGGGAATAAGAATGCAATTTCTAAATCAAAAATAATAAACAGAATGGCTACGAGATAAAAACGCACATCAAACTTCATACGTGAATCTTCAAATGCTTCAAATCCGCACTCATAAGGAGAGTTTTTTTCAGCATCAGGCTTTTGCGGCCCTAATAAATATCCAATTAAAATTGGACCGATACCAAACAGTGCGCCTAGCACAACAAAAACCAGGACGGGAAGATAGTTTTCTAGCATGGGTGTTGACCTCGTCTAGCATTTAAATATAACCGCTATAAAACAACGGATTTGAATATGGTGCCGATGGCCGGAGTCGAACCGGCACAGCTTGCGCCACTACCCCCTCAAGGTAGCGTGTCTACCAATTTCACCACATCGGCATAATTAAATAGCTTCCTACTCAAACAAGTAAGAAACTTAAATAAATTAGTTAATCAATTAGGCACTACGGGAACATCAGGGTTTTCAATGACCTTACTTTCAACCGCTTCTTTAGCCACACTCTGATACCCTTTTGCCTGCTGACTTGCCAAATAAGCCAACGTCAAACTGGTCACAAAAAATAAGGTTGCAACTACAGCTGTGACCCTAGACAAGAATGTTGCCGTACCGCCACTACCAAAAACAGACTGGGATGAACCTCCACCACCAAAATTTGCACCCGCATCCGCACCTTTACCATGCTGTAACAACACCAGCGTAATCAATAAAAATGCAATAATAATATGCACTGTTAAAATAATTTCAAACATTAAACTTCCGCCGCCTTACAAATTGCAATAAAATCATCTGCATCAAGCGATGCACCACCAATTAAGCCACCATCAATATCAGGCTGACCAAACAACTCTTTTGCGTTACCTGGCTTAACACTACCACCATATTGAATAATGATATTTTCAGCCACCACCGCATCTAACTGAGCCAACTTTGCACGAATAAATGCATGCACATCCTGAGCTTGCGCTGGAGAAGCCGTCACGCCCGTACCAATCGCCCAAACTGGCTCATAAGCAATTACTACCGCTTTAAAGGCCGCAATACCCACCAAACTCAACACCGCATCTAACTGTTCAGAAATCACAGATTCCATCACACCAGATTCTCTTTCTTGGAGCGTCTCACCAACACATAAAATTGGAGTGATACCCGCTTCAAGTGCCACACGTACTTTATTTGCCACTTCAGCATTGGTTTCACCATAAATGGCTCGACGCTCCGAATGCCCCAAAATCACATAACGACATCCAAGATCTTTTAGCATCGAAGCAGAACCTTCACCCGTAAAAGCACCTTGATGTGGCTCTTCAGCCATATTTTGAGCGCCTATCGAAATCGTGTCTGTCGATAAACTACGCAACGTATAGTCAATATAAAGTGACGGTGGGCAAATAGCCACATCAACACCTTTTAGCTCTCCTGACTTGGAATTTAGCCCTGTAACTAGGTTCAAAACAAAGGCTTTCGAACCATGCATTTTCCAATTACCAGCAACAAATGGTTTTCTCATTGATATTCTCCGACACAAAAGTTCCACAATATTAGCGGTTTATTTCTAGAAAAACAATATTGAAATTTCAAGAAAATTCTGATTTAACCAAATTAACTAACTCAATCGCGACTTCCTCAACTAATTCTGCACTTTCTCCCTCAACCATCACCCTAATTAACGGCTCGGTTCCAGAAGCACGAATCAAAATACGCCCCTTATCGCCCATTTTTTCTTCCAAATAAACAACACGCTCATTCAGTCGTTTATTCTCATCCAACCCTAACGCACTCTCAACAAGGACGTTCTTAAGAACTTGAGGGTACATAACCAGAGACTCACTAAGCTCTGTCAAATTTTTTCCTGAATCAACGACCACCGACAGTACTTGCAACGCAGCAACAATGCCATCACCTGTCGTTGTCTTATCTAAACACAAAACATGACCAGAAGGTTCAGCACCATAGCACAAGCCATTCTTAACCAACGATTCCATCACATAACGGTCACCCACAGACGTGCGATGCAACTGCACTCCCTGCTCTCTTAAAGCATTCTCTAACCCTAGGTTACTCATTACCGTGCCAGACACAGCTGACACGGCTTTCGCACAGGCTGTCGCAAGAATGTAAAGAATCGCATCACCGTCTAATACTTGACCCATTCCATCCACCATCATGACCCGATCACCATCCCCATCAAACGCAATCCCCAAGTCCGCGGAATGACTTACAACAGCCTCTTGCAACGAATCTAAATGCGTTGCTCCACAATCTTGGTTGATATTCAAACCATCGGGTTCCGCACCAATCGTAATGACCTCAGCCCCCAGCTCAGAAAAAACACTGGGAGCAACATGATAAGTGGCGCCATGCGCACAATCCAAAACAATCTTTAAACCACCCAGCTTCTTTTTTGCCGAATAGGTGCTTTTACAAAACTCAATATAACGCCCCGCAGCATCATCAATCCTTCTTGCCTTTCCGAGCTCTCCTGACGAAACAATCTCAAGCGATTGCTCAAAAGTGCCCTCAATCGCTAACTCAATTTCATCAGTAATTTTTCTCCCCTTAGCGGAAAAGAATTTAATTCCATTATCATAGTGCGGGTTGTGAGAGGCGCTGATAACAATTCCAGCATCGGCATGAAAAGTCTGTGTTAAATACGCCACGGCTGGGGTTGGCATCGGCCCCAAAAGTAACACATCAATTCCCGCGGCAATAAACCCTGATTCCAGCGCCGATTCAAACATATAGCCAGAAATTCGAGTATCCTTACCAATCATCACACAAGATTCACCACGATCCTTCATGACCTTCCCTGTCGCCCACCCTAACTTTAAAACCTGATCGGGGCTGATCATCCCTTTACCAACACGGTCACGAATTCCATCGGTTCCAAAATATTTTTTTTTCATTCTTGTTTTAACCTTACATTTGTTACATTAAACACTTCATCACCCTTAACGCATCGACCGTCTCTTTAACATCATGAACTCGAACAATATCAACCCCCTTCAATGCCGCCAGTACAGCCGCCACAATACTACCATTTGCACGGTCATGCAGCACAGTACTGCTTAATATTTCTGAGATCATTCGCTTTTTTGACACCCCTGCCAGAATAGGATACTTTAAAGCCGTTAACGAATCCAACCCTTGAAACAAAATTTTATTATGCGCTAACGCCTTACCAAACCCAAACCCAGGGTCTAAAATAATTTTATCTGTTGCAACACCAGCCCTTTCACAACAACTTGCTCGTGCCAACAAAAAATCTCGAACTTCAGACAGAACATCACCATAAGCGGGCGAATCTTGCATCGTTTCAAAAGCACCTTGTTTATGCATTAAACAAACAGAAACCCCTGAATTTACCACAACATCCATCGCACCATCCGCATACAAAGCATTCACATCGTTAACGATTTTAGCGCCAACAGCAATGGCCTCCTGCATCACCTCAGGCTTATAGGTATCAATCGAAATAACGATATCAAAACGTGCTGCAATCCACTCAATAACAGGAACAACTCGCTCCAACTCTTCTGATAACGAAACAGGCACAGCACCAGGACGCGTTGACTCACCGCCAACATCAATAATATCCACACCCCCCGCCTGAAACTTAACCACTTGCGCCTCAACGGCCTCTGGTGTTACAAAGCGCCCACCGTCCGAAAAAGAGTCAGGGGTCACATTTAGAATACCCATCACAACAGGCATACCGTCCTGCTGTGATTTACACTCGATAAACTCCTGAATACTAAACATCTACTGCCTTTACAAAAAAAAACCCCGAATAAACGGGGTTTACTTTATGAGGCCTTTGCACGAGAGGAGCGCGAGAGAAGAAAGAAATAAAACTTGACTGATTGAGACGAAAACCACAAGGAATAGCCAGCTATTCGCAAGGTTTTCAACGAAAATCAGGCATATTTTAGCCTTTTTTATCCGTGCATCCTTTCGTGCAAAGGTCTCTTTATATTTAAACCTAAACTTTAGTGAAGCTTTGGCTCACCTTGCTCTGAAGCAGAGTCACCACTCATATCGTCCGAAACAGCATCATCCAGCACCGCATCTTTTGATGTTTTTTCCGTACTCTCTCCAGAAGAAGCGTCAGAATCTTTCCCATCAGACTCCCCCCAATCTTTAGGCTTTCCAGGTGGAAGACCCTCCATAATATTTTTAATTTGAGCCGCATCAATGGTCTCAAACTCCATTAAGGTATCCGTCATAATCTCTAACTTATCCGCATGCTCAATTAAAATCTCTTGAGCACGCTTATAGTTACGATCAATCAATTTTCGCATTTCCGCATCAATTAAACGAGAAATCTCTTCCGATACATTTGCATTTCGAGAGTGCCCCATAAAACCAGCCTTCTCTTCATCCTCATACATTAACGGCCCAAGAGCTTCCGACAAGCCCCACTTCGTAACCATGTTGCGTGCAATACTGGTTGCCCGCTCAATATCATTACTGGCTCCCGTGGTAACCAAATCTGCACCATAAATTTGCTCCTCTGCAATACGACCACCATACAGACTCGACAATTGGCTTTCCAGCTTTTGCTTACTGTAACTGTAAACATCTTCTTCAGGTAGATACATCGTCACACCTAAAGCACGTCCACGAGGCATAATACTGACTTTATAGACAGGGTCATGCTCAGGCACCAAGTACCCTACAATCGCATGACCCGCCTCATGATAAGCCGTCATTCGACGCTCTTTTTCGCTCATGATCATACTCTTGCGCTCAACGCCCATCAGTATTTTATCTTTCGCTTGTTCAAAATGCTTTTGAGTCACTAACTTATCATTATTTCTTGCCGCAAACAGCGCCGCTTCGTTCACCAAGTTGGCCAAATCAGCCCCAGAAAAACCAGGCGTTCCACGAGCAATATAAGCAGGTTTCACATCCTCTGATAAAGGAACCTTACGCATATGCACTTTTAAAATTTGCTCACGCCCTTTAATATCAGGCAAACCAACCGACACTTGGCGATCAAAACGTCCAGGACGCAACAGTGCAGAATCCAATACATCAGCACGGTTTGTTGCGGCAATGACAATCACGCCCTCATTTCCTTCAAACCCGTCCATCTCAACTAAAAGCTGATTCAACGTTTGCTCTCGCTCATCATTTCCACCACCGCCCATTCCTGAACCACGACTGCGACCCACCGCATCAATTTCATCAATAAAAATAATACAAGGCGCATGCGCCTTTGCCTGCTCAAACATATCTCTTACACGAGAGGCACCCACCCCAACAAACATCTCCACAAAATCAGAACCCGAGATCGTAAAGAAAGGCACCTTCGCCTCCCCCGCAATCGCCTTCGCCAAAAGGGTTTTACCCGTCCCCGGAGGGCCTACCATTAACACGCCACGAGGAATATTCCCCCCCAAGCTTTGATACTTTCCAGGGTCTTTTAAAAAATCAACAATTTCACCCACTTCCTGCTTCGCTTCATCCGCGCCCGCAACATCATCCAACGTGACCTTAATTTGCTCATCCGTCAACATTTTGGCTTTACTCTTACCAAAAGACATAGGGCCACCCTTGCCGCCCATTCCACCGCCCATCGACTTCATAAAGAAGATCCAAACACCAATCAATAACAGCATTGGAAACCAAGAAATAAAGATCTGCATTAAAATACTTTGCTTTTCAGGAGGCTTAGCGCTTACCTTTACTCGATTATCCAGTAAATCACCCATCAATCCTGGATCACCAGGACTATAAGTCGTAAAGGCTTTTCCATCCACATAAACCCCACGGATGGTCGGTCCTTCAATCGAAACCTGACTGACTTGCCCTTGATGAATTTGATCAATAAAGTCGGAATAATCAACACGACTTGTTGGCGTACTGCCCTGCCCACTAAAGTGATTAAACACTGACATCAGCACCATCGCCGCAACTGCCCAAATCAACATATTCTTTAACATATCATTATTCATTGGCTACCCTTAACCATTTGTTAACCTAAAAATACAAGCCGATTACTTTAACACAATTCTTCATAAAAATATCTTATGCCCGAAAAATTCTCAATACCACTTTGTCAGATTTTACCTCGTGCCAATAGGTATATTTCCCTACTCCTTGCCCGTGAAGCATCAGGTTTTCGAGTAATGACTTTTTTATATTTTGACTTTAATGTGGCTAACAGTTGATCATAACCCTCGCCCTGAAACACCTTCATCAGCAAGTCACCATTTTTTTTCAAAACTTGATCCGCCAAATCAACACACAACTCAACCAAATACATAGCACGAGGAATATCCACCCCCTTATTACCACTCATATTAGGTGCCATATCAGACATAACCACATCCACATCTCGACCATCAAGTGAGGAGAGTAAATGATCGTAAACCTCCTCCTCTCTAAAATCACCTTGAATAAAGGTAACACCAGCAAAGGGTTCTACAGGCAAAATATCCAGTGCAAACACCTCACCCTTTGCCCCCACCTTATGAGTCGTCCACTGCGACCAACCTCCTGGCGCCGCACCTAAATCAACAACACACATGCCCGATTTAAACAAAGCATCCTTCTTATCAATCTCTTGAAGCTTATAGACAGCACGTGAACGCCACCCCTCTTGCTTTGCTTTTTGCACATAAGGGTCATTAAAATGCTCTTTTAACCACCCATCACTCGATTTACTTCTCGCCATAATAAAATTTCTACTACAATATATGAACTATCTTAATAAGAATCATAACGGAATATTCAATGAGCCAACCTGAAAAACTTTCAAATAACCAAAAAAAATACCTTCGCGGCATTGCACACGGCTTAAATCCCATGATTATGATTGGGGCAAACGGAGTAACCGAAAGCCTAATGGAAGAACTAGAAAGTACGCTAACGCATCACGAAATTTTAAAAATTAAAATTGCCTCAGCAGATCGAGACGAACGCCAAAAAATTACTGAACGTATACTTAAGCAAACAGGCGCACTGCTAGTACAAGCCGTCGGAAAAACCTGCATAATCTATCGTCAAAATGAAGAGACAGAACTTCCACTGCCTAAAAAATAACGTAACCGCTCAACCCAATCACCACACGAAACGTCCCGTCCTATTTAAACCCGCTTCTTCTCCATTATAGTCGCACAGTTTAGGCAAAAAACATACAGATCTTAAATTCGTAAACAAGGCCATTTTTTTAGGAGGGGGGGGTAAAATTTACCTCTTCTTACCAATCCCTAATTTTTATCTCTTTAGTTGTTGGTAA
>Ga0256834_1000369_pt1 | contig 32754 bp, 30 predicted proteins | sample 4281140metaG_FD_190536 | JGI IMG/M metagenome (GOLD analysis project Ga0256834, IMG submission 190536) | Hydrothermal vent microbial communities from East Pacific Rise, Pacific Ocean - 4281-140 | ecosystem: Environmental > Aquatic > Marine > Hydrothermal vents | place: Pacific Ocean: East...
AATATGGGTATGTGTGCCAACTACTAATGAGGCTCTGCCATCTAAAAAATGCCCCATTGCCTGAATTTCTGAAGTTGCCTCCACGTGAAAATCAACTATTATTGCGTCCGCCATTTCACCTAAGGGGCATTGCGCTATGGCTTCTTCAATCGCTAAAAACGGGCAATCTATTGGGTTCATAAATACTCGCCCCAAACCCTGCACAACCAAAACTTGCTTACCGTTTTTTGCCGCAACCAAAGTCGCACCACGTCCCGGTGTTCCTTTTGCCATATTTATTGGGCGCACTAGGTTTTGCTCTCTGGCGATAAAGCCTAATGTTTCTTTTTGATCCCACGCATGATCACCTAATGTTACTACATCAGCACCAGCCGCCAATAATTCATTATAATGTTTTTCAGTTAATCCACGCCCATGCGACGCATTTTCGCCATTTATAATCACGCAATCCAAAGCTAATTGCTCAATCAATGAGGGTAATCTCTCACTAATGGCATTGCGCCCTGCTTTGCCAACCACATCGCCCAAAAATAAAATCCGCATTAAAATTTTCTCACTTCTTTTTCACTGACCAAATAATCAAGCGGCATATCATGGCTTTCATATTCAATACTCTCAACTTCTTGCACGCTATAGGCATATCCAACCAATAAAGGCTTTTTATCCATTTGGGCAATAGTCCTATCATAATAACCCTTGCCATAACCAAGCCTGTTGCCACTTTTATCAAACGCCACCAGCGGCATAATAATAATATCTGGCACTAAAATTGGTGCACTCTCATTTGGTGCTTTTATATCATGCGCTCCTGCAATTAACTCATCGCCCCTTTGCCAAGCCCTAAATATCATTGGCTGATTATTCTCAATCACACTAGGCAGGCATATTTTCTTATTCTTTGCCCATAATTTTTCAACAAGTGGCAAAACTTTAAGTTCATTATTCATTGCGTAATAAGCGGCAATGATATTTTGCCTTTCAAGGGGAATGTTTTGTAGAAAATTATCAGCAGCCTGAGTTGCCGCTTGTTGCATAAAGCTTAAAGAAAGCGCCGCACGTTTTGCTTTTGCTTTATTACGCAATTCTGATTTATTTATTATTTGTCTCAAATATCTAAACTTTCAAAATTGCCGCCTAACCGTTTAGTCTGTAATCTTAAGAAACCTATAGTATAGGTGGGCACCGTATATCCAAACCCACGGGTCTGGTCAGGGACAGCTCCCTTAAAGATCGTAAGGCCTAAAGAATGGACTATCACAAATCAGGCAGCAGTATTAATATAGTGCTTTATTTGAATTTTCGCAAAGGTTGATTTTATTAAAAACGAAATAATAAATATTATGTTCTAGATTTGGTGCTTTTTTCTAAACTATCAGCGACTACTTCAATTTTTCTAGCAACATCAGATATGCTTTTTGCAAAGTTTTTTTCTAACTCCAAATGAGCGCCGCCAAGTCTTTCCCCCTGAGAGGTAATTAATTCAAGATCTTGTCGTAATTTTTCAATTTTTTCTTCGGCTTCACTCAAAGCATCAACCGCTGCAATCCCCGCCATAACAACCAAACGATTATCACCAATTTCACCAAACTCGCCCTTAAAACCATCTACAAAACCATTCAAACGCTCACCTAAACTCACTAGTCGGCTTTCTTGACCATCTTCACACGCCATACGGTATTTGCGATCATTTATTTCAATGTTGACTTCTGACATAATAAATCCCTATTTCACCAACACAGATTTTATAGTTTCCATTGCATCAACAAGACGTAATGAAACCTGCCTAGCAGTTTTATCAAGCTTTTTTTCTCGCTCTGCAACTTGGTTATATTTAATAGCATATTCGTTTTTTTGTTGCGAGAGTAGCGCAACATCATTTTGCAATTTAGACAAAACTAATCCCTGCTCGCTAAAAGCCTCAATGCTTTTTTCAAGCCGTTCCATTGCCCGCTCCATACGCTTATTGGCAACTTCTAAACTATCACTATTATTTATATCATCCATTTAACGACCCAATTTTTCGAATCCAAACTTTTGTATACGATATAGTACAAATAAGCCAAATGAAACGTGATTTGGCAATAGTTCAATCAAATCTATACATATTAAACACACAAAATCTTCCACATTGAGCTATAGAAGCCTCCTCAAAACTATTGACTCAACTATCCTACCTGCTATGTGTTCGCTTATGAAAATCAGACATAACAGACAAAAATGTGACGTCCAAACATGAATCAGATACAAAAAACAAAAAAATCACAAAAAAATATGGCAAACGCTATTCGCATTTTGTCACTTGATTGTGTTGAAAGAGCAAAAAGCGGGCATTTAGGGCTACCTCTTGGGGCAGCTGATATTGCAACCGTACTTTTTACCAAATTCCTTAAATTTGATCCTAAAAACCCAAATTGGTTTGATCGAGACAGATTTGTGCTTTCAGCAGGTCATGGCTCAATGTTGCTCTATTCTGCGCTTTATCTATTGGGATATAAAGGCTCAACCCTTGAAGGCTTAAAAGACTTTCGCCAATTAGGAGCAAAAACCGCTGGCCACCCAGAATTTGGCCATCTCGAGGGGGTTGAAACAACCACAGGGCCACTTGGTCAAGGCATTGCAAATGCAGTTGGCATGGCACTATCAGAAGAAAAGCTAAGAGCTGAATTTGGGCAAGAATTAGTTGATCATTATACTTATTGCTTAATTGGTGATGGTTGCTTGATGGAAGGCATTTCTCATGAAGCCTGTTCATTAGCTGGACATCTAAAACTTAATAAACTCATCGTTTTATGGGACGATAATGACATCACGATTGATGGGCATATTTCTCTAGTTGATAGCACTGACCAAAGAGAACGCTTTAAGGCCTATGGCTGGAACGTAATTTCTATTGATGGTCATAATGAACAAGAAATTGTTTCAGCTCTAACAAGTGCAAAGCAAAGCGAAAAGCCAACTCTTATTGCTTGTAAAACTATTGCAGGCTTTGGTGCTCCAACAAAGGCAGGTAAGCCAAAGGCGCATGGCGGCCCTTATGGACAAGAGGAAGCCGCTGGCATTCGTGAAAATCTTGACTGGGAAAATGAGCCATTTGATTTACCACAAGATATTGTTGACGCTTGGCGCTTGGCTGGGCTTCGCTCGACCAAGTTACGTGTTAGTTGGGAAAAACAGTTTGAAAAACTAAATGGTGAAAAAGGGGCTGAGTTTAAGCGCCGCTTGCGTGGAGATATAAGTTCTGATCTTGAGAACGCAATTCTTGAGTTGAAAAAACAATATATCAAAGATATGCCAAATGTTGCAACTCGCAAAAGTTCACAAATGGCGCTTGAAATTATCAACCCCATTTTAAGCGAAACTATGGGCGGCTCAGCCGATTTAGCTGGCTCAAACCTTACAAAAACCACAGATATGAGCGATTTTTCTGCTGATGAGCGCTCAGGGCGGTTTATTAATTATGGCGTTCGTGAGCACGCTATGGCAGCTATGATGAACGGCATGGCGTTACATGGTGGCCTATTGCCCTATTCTGGCGGATTTTTCATTTTTTCAGATTATGCACGCCCCGCAATTCGCTTGGCCGCATTGATGGAAATTCGCACTATTCACGTAATGACTCATGACTCTATTGGAGTTGGCGAAGATGGCCCAACCCACCAGCCAGTTGAACATTTAGCCTCTTTTCGTGCTATGCCAAATATCAAGGTCTATCGCCCATGCGATGCCAGTGAAACCGCAGAATGTTGGCAATTAGCTTTGATGGATAAAACTGCACCAGCAATTTTAGCACTTTCTCGTCAAGGCACAAAAGCAATTCGGGCTGAATTTAGCGAGAAAAATCTTTGTGCCAAAGGCGCATATATTATCATTGGCAATAATGATGCTGATATTGTTATTTTTGCTAGCGGCACCGAAGTTGCTATTGCGCTTGATGCTTATGAAGAATTAGCCAAACAAGATATTTCAGCACGAGTGGTTTCAGTGCCTTGTTTTGAATTATTTTACGCTCAGGACGAAGATTATCAACGCTGTATAAAAGGCGACGCAAAGCTCCGCATCGGCATAGAAGCTGGTGTTCGTCAGGGTTGGGATAGATTACTTGGGGACAATGGGATATTTATAGGAATGGATAGTTTTGGCGCAAGTGCTCCAGCCAGCAATTTATATCAGCATTTTAACATTAGCGCCGATGCCATTGTTGATGCAGTAAAACAAAAATTATCAGATTAAAAAAAATATAAGGAAAACATCATGACAATAAATGTTGCTATTAACGGATTTGGCCGAATTGGGCGCAATATTTTGCGTGCCATTATTGAAGAAGGCCGCACCGATATTAAAGTGGTTGCGATTAATGATTTAGGGCCTGTTGAAACTAACGCACATTTATTTCGCTATGATTCAGTGCATGGTAAATTTAATGGTGAAGTAAAAGTTGATGGCGATAGCATTGATGTTGGGCATGGGCCAATTAAAGTATTTGCTATTCGTGATCCTAAAGCCCTACCTTGGGGCGAGTTAGATGTTGATATTGCGCTTGAATGTACTGGTATTTTTTCAGCACGTGACAAAGCGGCGTTTCATCTTGAAGCTGGTGCAAAACGTGTGCTGGTTTCAGCTCCTTCTGCTGGTGCTGATTTAACCGTTGTTATGGGTGTTAATGATGAGCTTATTTCAAGCGAGCATTTAGTTATTTCCAATGCATCTTGCACCACAAATTGCCTTGCGCCATTAGCTAAAATCCTAAACGATAGCGTGGGCATTGAGCATGGTTTCATGACAACAATCCATGCCTATACTGGTGATCAGCCAACGCTTGATACAATGCACTCCGATCTTTATCGTTCCCGTGCAGCAGCACTTTCTATGATACCAACTTCAACAGGAGCGGCAAAAGCCGTTGGTCTAGTATTACCAGAATTAATTGGAAAATTAGATGGCTCTTCGGTTCGTGTGCCAACTCCAAATGTTTCATTGGTTGATCTGTCATTTGTTGCCAATAAAAACACAAGCACTGATGAAATAAATCAAATAGCCAAAGATGCCGCCAATAGCTCTCGCTTAAAGGGCATTTTTGATTATGATGAAGAGGCAAAGGTTTCTATTGATTTTAACCATGACCCGCACTCCTCAAATTTTGCACCAGCGCAAACCAAAGTAATAGGCAAGCGATTTGTACGAGTAGTAAGCTGGTATGATAATGAATGGGGCTTTTCTAACCGCATGATTGATGTGGCCGTTGCGATTGGCAAAACACTTTAATAATTAAATTACTAAACATTACTTTCTAAGGGGCAGGTTAAAAAATCTGCCCCTTTTGTTTGAATTATTCTTATAAAACTTATAGACTATATTTAAGAGTCGTTTTTTAAGAATTACGAACCATACGGAGCACATTATGTATAATTTACCTAATCTTGATGATGTAAGCCTTAGACACAAAAATGTATTGGTTCGGGTAGATTTTAACTTACCAATTATGAACGGCAAGGTAACTGATAGCACTAGGGTTTCTCGCTCTGTGCCTACCATTCGAGATATTATAAAAATGAATGGCAAGGCTATTTTACTCTCTCACTTTTCTCGCCCCAATGGACAAATAGTTCCTAAAATGTCGCTTGAGCAGGTAGTTAGTGCCGTTGAAAAGGTTCTTAATCATAAGGTTATTTTCATAAAAACCGATTGGAATGATGTTAGCGAGGCTAAAAAAATAATTGATAATGCACCGCTTGGCTCGGTCTTTTTAATGGAAAATACCCGTTTTCATGAGGGTGAAGAAAAAAATGATGGGGAGCTAGCTAAGCATATGGCAAGTTTGGGCGAAATATATGTCAATGATGCTTTTTCAGCAAGCCATCGTGCCCATGCCTCAACTGAGGGCATAGCGCATTTATTGCCCTCCTATGCAGGGCGAGCTATGCAAAAAGAACTTAGAGCGCTCTCTTCTGGCCTAGATAAGCCGAGCCACCCAGTGATTGCCATAATTGGTGGGGCAAAAGTTTCTAGTAAAATCGATTTAATAGAAAACCTACTTAAAAAAGTTGATGGCTTAGTTATTGGCGGTGGCATGGCAAATACTTTTCTTTATGCAATGGGAATAGGCATTGGTAATTCTTTATGCGAGCGAGATCTAGCAGGCATTGCTAATAAAATTATGGATAAGGCCGATAAAGAACATTGTGCAATAATTCTACCAATCGATGCAAATGTTGCTTGGGAGTTTAAGGCAAATGCCAAACATCGCTTTTATGGACTTGATGCTATTGATCCAAATGGCATGATTTTAGATATTGGCCCAGCCTCCATTGAGCGCATTAAAGGGGCGATTGATGAAGCAAAAACAATTATTTGGAATGGCCCTTTAGGGGCATTTGAATATGAGCCATTTGATGCTGGAACTGTTGAAATAGCAAAACATGTTGCCAAACGTACCAAATTTAATGGTTTGGTTTCAGTTGCAGGAGGCGGCGATACAGTGGCAGCACTTGCAAAAGCTGGTGTTAGTGATGAGTTCACTTATATTTCAACCGCTGGGGGGGCTTTTCTTGAATGGATGGAAGGCAAGCCATTACCAGCTATTGAGGCATTAAAAGCGGCTCGAGATAAAAATTAGGCCTATTGCAAAAAAATCTAAGTTTAGCCAATATTTAGAGCTTTAAGATATTTCATGGATCAACAAATATTTATCATAATTCCAGCAAATGGAAAAATTAAGCAGCTTTCGCAAACTATTGCTGAATTGCTTAACAGCGTTCCAGTTGCTGCTTTATTATTATCTAAAGGACAAAAGCTACCAGAATATGAGAGCATCGCAAAACAAATACTACCAATAACAAAAGCGCATGATTGTGCCTTATTATTGGATAATGAGCCAGTTTTGGCAAAAAAAATTGGCGCTGATGGCGTTCATATTAATGGAGATATAAAGCTCATTAAAGCGGCTCTTGAGGAATTAAAGCCTGATCTGATAGTTGGTGCTGGCAATATCACTAACAAACATGAAGCGATGGAAAAAGGCGAATTGGGCGTTGATTATGTGTTTTTTGCTAAAATCGATGCAAATGAAGATAATAGTCTTGATTTAGCTAATTGGTGGGCACAAACATTTGAAGTACCAGCAATTTATAATATTAAGAATAAAAATTTGAACAATAATCCGCAAACTGAATTTTTGGCGTTTAATTTCAATGATTTTTCAAGTGCAAAAGAAATGATAGAGTTTTTATCAAAATGAAATTATTTTTATCAAAAATCCTAGTGATTATTCTTACTCCTTTTTTTATATTTTCAACAGCACAAGCTAATGAAGACATAAGTGAAGCAAGTAAAATCTCGCAAGAAATTTTTGGTCCACGTGTGCCAATAGATAAAGCATATGGCGCATTTCAGCGTGGCTTTTTCTTAACGGCATTACAACTAGCTCTGCCACGAGCAGAGCTAGGAGAAGCATCAGCGCAAACCCTAATAGCGCAAATCTATGCCAATGGATTAGGCGTTGCAAAAAACTCAGCCCTTGCCGCAAATTGGTATATGTTAGCAGATAAAACAGGCGATATTAACGCAACATTTGAATTAGCTCTACTTTATCAAGCAGGAGAAGGTGTGCCAAAAAACCGTGAAAAAGCAGCGCAATTATTCAAAAAAGCCGCAGATTTAGGCCATATAGAAGCAATCTATAATCTCGCTATATTACATGTTGAGGGCAAATATGTTTTACCAGACCTATCATTAGCTGCAAATTTACTAAAAATAGCTGCAAATTACGGAATTTCTGAAGCGCAATATGATTATGGAATTATGTTAATTGAAGGTGCTGGAATTGCCCCAGATATTAAAGCTGGAGCAAATCAAATTAGACTAGCGGCAAATAATGGACTAAGCGCCGCACAGGTAGAATATGCAACTCTTCTATATCTTGGCAAAGGAGTTGAGCGCAATCTTAAACAAGCAATAATTTATTATCAAACCGCCGCCCAAAACGGTAATCCTGTTGCACAAAATAGGTTAGCGAAATTATTAGCGATTGGTGAGGGGATTGAACTAAACCAACAACAAGCCGCTATGTGGCGCTCTTTAGCAAGAAGGCAAGGGTTAATTGATAAAAGCCTTGATAGATTATTGGTTTCAATAAATGCAGATGATTTAGCAAAAGCAGAAGAAATGGCTCGTTTTTGGCCAAACCCTCCCCCTAAAAATTAACCTCATTACTTATCCTATATAAATATATTCTTATCACTGGTTGATATTGTCCTTTATTTAAGGCAAAAGCCAGATAGAACATAAAAAAGAAGTAAAAAATGAAAATAAATGGCAATGAAATTCGCCCCTCAAATGTAATTGAACATAATGGGCGCTTATGGGTCGCAGTTAAAGTAAATCATGTAAAACCTGGAAAAGGTGGCGCTTATGCTCAGGTTGAACTTAAAGATATAGTTTCCGGCACTAAGTTAAATCAGCGTTTTCGCTCAGCTGAAACAGTTGAAAAAGTTCGCCTTGAGCAAAAAAAGTTCCAATTCTTATATGAACAAGGTGATATGCTTGTTTTTATGGATTTAGAAACCTATGAACAACTTGAGCTTTCAAGTGAATTTGTTGGTGATAAGGTTGCGTTTTTACAAGATGGCATGAACGTTCAGGTTGAACTTTATGAAGAAAAACCACTTGGCATTGCTTTGCCGCAAAATGTGATTTTAGAAGTTACTGAAACAGAGCCCGTAGTTAAAGGGCAGACGGCGGCCAATTCATTTAAGCCTGCGATTTTAGAAAATGGTGTTAAAGTTATGGTGCCACCATTTGTTAATCAGGGCGAAAAAATTGTCGTTGATACGCAAGAAGTTACTTATTTACGTCGTTCAGATTAGATTTTAACAAATATTTTTAAGGAATTAATATGGCTCGTTCAGCAATATTAAATATTATGTGTCAAGCAGCTTCAAAAGCTGGACGTTCATTAACTCGTGATTTTGGCGAAGTTGAAAACCTGCAAGTAAGCCGCAAAGGCCCTGCAGATTTTGTTTCAAACGCTGATAAAAGCGCTGAAAAAATAATTTTTGAAGAATTACAATACGCCCGCCCAACCTATTCTTTTTTAATGGAAGAGGGCGGCGAAGTTAAGGGGAGCGATGGGCAACATCGCTGGATTATAGACCCACTTGATGGCACAACAAATTTCTTACATTCAATTCCGCTTTTTGCAGTGGCTATTGCACTTGAGCGCAATGGCGAAATTGTTGCTTCAGTTATATATAATCCCATAATGGAAGAATTATATACTGCCGAAAGAGGCGCAGGCGCTTGGCTAAATAATCGACGCTTACGTGTTGCAGGCCGTAAAAAACTTGCAGATGCAGTGCTGTCAACTGGCATAAAAGTAACAGGCACGAGCAATGATGCAAAAGCAATGAAGCAACTAGCCGCTATTTCCCCAACTTGTGCAGGCATAAGGCGCACAGGTTCAGCATGTACCGATTTAGCATGGCTTGCCGCTGGTCGTTTTGATGGATATTGGGAGGCAAAATTAAGCCCTTGGGATATTGCTGCTGGCTTATTATTGGTTAGAGAAGCTGGTGGTTTTGTCACTGATTTAAGCGGTAAGGATAAAGCAATAGAAAAGGGTGAAGTATTGGCAGGTAATGAGCAAATTCATGGCTCTTTGCTAAAAGCCCTAAAAGCGATTGATTAAAATTTATAAAAATTACTTCACGCTACCATTGTCATAATGTTGCTCACTAGTTAGAGTTAAGACTAACTATCAGCTTTAACTATTAGTGTGCCAGTAATTATGACAGAAAAATATAGTCCATATCATCTAAGCAATCCAATTATCTATTTAATCAAGATAATTATTTTTCTTATTTTAATAGGGTTGGTTGGGGCTATTCTTTTTGTTCAGCTACTTAGCGCATTTTGGTCTAATCCGTTTATCAATGGACTTATATTATTTGTTTTATTCATTGGCATTGCCCTTAGCTTTAGGCAGGTGCTTAGACTACTCCCAGAAGTTAGGTGGGTTAATTCACTGCAAAGTGGCGAAAATAACATAACTATAAAACCACCAATTTTGCTTGCCCCTGTTGCAGGGATTATGCGTGAACGTTTGGGAGAAGCAATAATTACCCCAGCCTCATTACGCTCAATTTTAGATAGCGTTGGTATGCGGCTTGAAGAAGCAAAAGAAACCTCCAGATATCTCACAGGCTTGTTGGTGTTTTTAGGATTATTAGGAACATTTTACGGCCTATTGCAAACCGTTGGCTCAGTTTCAGATGTTATTCAAGGGCTAGATGTTGGGGAAGGTGATGCAGTAAATTCATTTAGCACTCTAAAAGATGGCCTGCAAGCACCACTAAGTGGTATGGGGACGGCGTTTTCTTCTTCTCTTTTTGGCCTAACTGGCTCGCTTATTTTGGGATTTTTAGATTTGCAAACTGGACAAGCGCAAAACGCCTTTTATACCGAACTTGAAGACTGGATGGCCTCAATGACTGAACTTGATCACCCAGTAACGGCAATGCAGGCCAGCGGGCTTGGGGTTTCAGGTGATGAAATGCAATCAATGATTGAGCAATTAGGCTCAAGTATGAAAGACAATAATTCTTCGCAAAATGCTATTCGTGCAATGGCAGAATTAGCTCATGGTATTGATGGTTTGGTAAAACACATAAGAGCTGAGCAAGCAGATTTAAGAAATTTCATTAATGAGCAAAGTGAAACCAACAAACAATTACGTGATTTAATTGCCGCAATTTTGCGTGAAGATAATAATAAAGCAAATTAGGATAAATAACTAATGGCCAGATATTTATCAAAACGAAATAGTCAAAGATCCAATTATTGGCCCGGTTTTGTTGATGCGCTTTCTTCGCTTTTATTGGTAATAATTTTTCTTTTATCTCTATTCGTTCTAGCACAATTCTTTTTAGGTCAAGAATTACTGGGTAAAGACACAGCGCTTTCAAAACTAAATTCACAAATTGCCGAACTCACCGAATTACTACAATTAGAACAATCAGAGGCAGATGACCTTGAAGCAACTATCTCAAGTTTGAGCGCTACCCTTGTTAGTACACAAACTGACAAAGACAATCTTTCAAGCCAAATTGCTGGAATTGGTACTGGATTAAGCGATAAAGATACAGCTATCAGTTCACTAAATTCTGAATTATTATCCGAGCAAGAAATATCTCGAGAAGCAGCGGCGCAACTTTTACTGCTTAATCAACAATTAGCCGCCTTAAGAGCCCAAATTGGCGCTCTTGAACAAGCGCTTGATGCATCAGAAGCACGTGATACTGAATCAACTACCCGCATTACTGATCTTGGCAAAAGGCTTAATTTAGCACTAGCACAACGTGTGCAAGATCTTTCTCGTTATAGATCAGACTTTTTTGGACGCTTAAGTGAGATATTGGCTGATAGATCAGATATTAAAATTGTTGGTGATCGTTTTGTATTTCAATCAGAAGTTTTATTTGATGCTGGTGAGGCTCATATTTCAGATGCTGGTGCAAATGAAATTGCCAAACTAGGGAACGCTATTTTACAATTAGAAACAGAAATCCCGCCAGAAATAAATTGGGTTTTACGCATAGATGGGCATACAGATGTTCGCCCCATAGCAACAGCGCAATTCCCCTCAAATTGGGAACTTAGTGCCGCAAGAGCAATTTCAGTTGCAAAATTACTCATAGCGCAAGGCGTATCGCCAAATCGCTTAGTAGCCGCTGGCTTTGGTGAATTTTCACCGCTAGAATTTGGTGATAGTGACGAAGTCTATCGGGCAAACCGCCGTATAGAATTTAAGCTAACGGAATAGTATTTTTCTCAATTCTATGAGGTTTTTTACAAAGAATTAAATTGCAACTCAGCCAATTCAGCATATCGACCGCCCTTTGCAATAAGCTCTTCATGCGTTCCGCTATCAAGTAACCTACCATCCTCAATAACCAAAATCCTGTCAGCGTCTCTAATAGTTGCCAAACGATGCGCAATAACAATAGTAGTACGGCCAGCCATTAAATGCTCTAGCGCTTGTTGTACCTTATGCTCACTTTGCGCATCAAGCGCACTTGTTGCCTCATCTAATAACAGGATAGGGGCATCTTTTAATAAGGCTCTAGCAATAGCTATCCGTTGTTTTTGCCCACCAGAAAGCATCAGCCCACGCTCACCAACCAATGATTGATAGCCATGCTCTAGCCTATCAACAAACTCATCAACCAATGCAGCTTTTGCCGCTTTTTTTATTTCTTCATCACTAGCATCTGGCTTTCCAAAGCGAATATTATCAGCAATCGTGCCGGCAAAAATTACTGATTCTTGTTCAACATATGCAAATTGCGAACGTAAATCAGAAGCTTTAACATCAGAAATATTTAATCTATCAACTAAGATTTCTCCACCATCAATATCGTAAAACCTATGTAAAAGCGAAAATATTGTTGATTTTCCAGAACCAGAAGGGCCAACTAATGCAACGGTTTCTCCAGATTTCACCAAAAAACTAACGTCTCGTAGTATTTTGTTATTTTCCCTTGTTTGATAAGAAAAATCTACATTTCTAAATTCTACTTCTCCCAATGAAGGCACAGGAATTTTTTTAGGATTAATCGGATCAACTATTTTTGGTTTAGTTTGTAATATTTCAATTAAACGTTCCGTCGCTCCAGCAACTGTTTGTAATGAGCCCCAAATATCAGACATATTAGTTAGTGAACTAGAAGCCATAAGCGCATAGACCAAAAATTGCACTAATTGCCCCTCACTCACATCACCCGCAAATACCGCTCGTGCGCCAAGCCAAATCACAAGTAACAAAGCAACAGTTGCAAGAAAAATTACTAGGGCCACTAAAAATGACCTAGCTAACAACCTTCTTGCCTCAGCATCAAAGCTTTGCTCTGAGCGTTTAGAAAATATTTCTATTTGTATTTTCTCTTGCACAAACGCTTTAACAGTTTTTATTGAACTTAAAATTTCTGTTGCCATAGCGCTAATATCGGCTAAGCGATCTTGAGTAGTGCGTGACATAGCTCGCAAACGATGCACAAATAAAACTATTGGAATAACAACTAGAGGGCCAATAATTACCACACTAAAAGCTAATTTTGGCGAGGTAAGAAACATCATAATCAGCGCACCAACTAATATGACTAAAGAGCGTAAAGCAACAGAAGCGCTTGAGCCAATAGCCCCACGAATAGTCGCTACATCACCATTTAGACGAGAAGTTAATTCACCAACTCGATGGACATCAAAAAAACTAGCATCGAGTGATAATAGACGATTAAAAACCTCACGCCGTAAATCAGTTAAAACTCGCTCGCCAATAATAGAGATAAAATAAAACCTAAGCCCGCTTGCCGCGGCCATAATTGTTGCAACCCCGATTATTGCCAAACCATATTGAAATACTTTATCAAGATTTTGTGTAACAAACCCCTCATCAATAATACCGCCAAGCAATATAGGAATTGCCAAAGACAGAGCAGCTGCAAGCAACAGAAATATCAAAGTAAATATAAGGCGCACAGGATATTTGATTAGAAACGGAATTAAAGCTCTTAAGGGCTTTAATTTAGCAGGCTTTTTCTTAGCATCATTGTCTTTAACAATATCAATTTTTGATTTTATATCGCTCATAAAAAATCTTTTCGTTGAAAATTTTATCCTACATAAACCCTCATTGCACAAGGCGCAACAAATTGCTTCATAAAAACAACAATTCTCCTCTTGCAGTTTTATAATAACTTAGCTAGAAAGCACCAAATCTATATTTCTCGTAAAAGAACGAGCCAATTTTACAATTAAGAGTAGTTAAATGAAAAAAGACCTGCACCCAGATTATCACACGATTAAAGTAGTGATGACAAATGGAGATGAATTTGAAACCCGCTCAACTTACGGCAAAGAGGGCGACGTTCTAAAACTTGATATTGATGTTGTTACTCACCCAGCATGGACTGGTGGAACTGGACAATTATTAGATCGTGGCGGACGTGTTTCTCGCTTTAAAGAAAAATTCAAAGGTATGTTGGGTTAAACTTAAAATATATAAAGACCTTATCAAACCCGACCCATTTGGTCGGGTTTTTTATTTATAGGAGGCTCTTCAAAAGGGGTGCTACTGTCTGGTTAAACCCAAATACCCCCTTCTTGTCATCCTCGGGCAGCCTAGCGGCGTGAGCGGAAAATGACCCAAGGATCCGTAACGTGTTGATATTGTTAGCATTTTGGATACTTGGGTCAAGCCCGAGTATGACGAAGGGAAAGGTAGAAATCGTTTATTCTATCTTTTGAAGAGCCTTGTATAGTAAATCCCTGATCTTAGTCAGATTTTTTATCTTTTCCAAATGCTGCATTTAGACGAGAAAATTGCTCGGCAATTCCTCCTGCCGCTTCGAGAGATTTTTCTGCTTCGATTTGTATTTCCTCAACAGATTCATTTTCAAGCCTATCAAGTCTATCAAAACGAATAACTCGCTCATATAGGCGTTCGCCTTTTTCAATATAATCTAATAGTTTTGGAGGTAAATCACTCCACCCGGGTCCCGATTTATCATATGTAGATCTAAAGAATTTTATTTTCTCCTTCTCATCTAATGCGCTTTGTGAGGTTACTTCTCCCTCCCTAACCGCTCTTTGCAACAATAACCAAGAGGCCATTTGCATCAATCTAGTAGTTAAGCGCATAGATTCGCTAGCATAGACAAAAGCTGCTTCACGATTAAGTTCACGGCTTTGTTTGCGCCCTTCCCCATCAAGATAGGCCGCAACCTCCTCAATTAATCCCATACCTTGTGAATATAGCTTATCAAAATCTTTTGACGCCAAAAGACTTGGCCCTATTGAAAGAAGGCTTGGGGCTCTTGAAATAACATCGGTTTTATTATCTTTATCGCTCAAAATCTAACCCATTCTAGAAATAACATCATTTCATTCTATAGTATTTAGCATTGAAAATGCTAAATACTATCACCGCACGAAGCGAGTGCGGCGCGCGGCGAAGCCAGCGTAATTCAATTGGTATAATTGAATTTAGAAAATACTATAACTGACAAAAAAATATTGTCACCAATTTGTTGCATTTTTCCTTAATGCAAGAATAAGTAATAATCAGAAATGTTTTTGGATAAAAAAAAGAGCCGCATAAACGGCTCTGAAAGTTAACAGGGAGGTATCATAAAAAGGAGAAAAAATATGTTCCTTAAAAATATGTATAACTAATGATTACCGCTAAGAAGTTAATTTTATATTAATAAGAGTCATTTTCTTAACCCTATTAATTCACAGCATATAAACCAGCAAAAAATTTACTACTTTTATAGACTAAAACTTAAGGTCAAAACTTAAACATCGCTTCAGCTTTTGAATGCGATTGTTGTTTTTGTTTTATTGAGCCTTGCAAGCGAATAATTTCATTTTCCAACAATTCTATTCGAAAATTTAATTCATCAACTGAAACATCACCTAGGTTTTCACCAATTTCATGTTCAATTTTCTTTTTGACCTCATCTTCTTCCATTTTTTTATACCCCTTGCCAATAAATCAAATTTCACGTTAAAAAATAATATGAGATTCCCAAAGCAAATAAAAGCAATTTATATTTCTAATTTTGGTGCGCCAGAAACCTTACAGCTTAAAAACCGCACTCTTAATGCACCAAAGCCCAATGAAATAACTATCAAAATTAAGGCTTGCGGTATAAATGGCCCTGATATTTTACAACGAAACGGATTTTATCAACCAACTAAAGAAAATGCCAAATGGCTTGGTTTAGAAGTTTCTGGCGAAATTGCCTTTGTTGGAGAAAAAGCTGGCAACTGGAAAATCGGTGATAAAGTTGTGGCGCTTTGTAATGGTGGTGCTTATGCAAATTATGTAAATGTTCCCTTTGGGCAAGTACTGCCATTACCAAAAAATTGGAGCTTTATTGAAGGGGCGGCTTTGCCCGAAACTTTTTTCACCATTTATCAAACTCTAATAATGAAGGCCAAACTCAAGAAAAATATGTCAGTACTGATACATGGCGCATCGGGCGGCATTGGCGCAAGTGCCATTCAAATTTCAAAACTCATAGGCGCAAAAGTAATTTGTTGCGTTTCATCAAAGATAAAAGCAGATTATGTTAAATCTCTTGGGGCAGATTATATCATCAATTATAAACAGCAAGATTATGTAGAAGAAGTGCTAAAAATTACCAATGGTGAAGGAGTTGACAGAGTTATAGACGTGGTAGGCGGCACATATCTAAAGCGCAATATCAAAGCCGCAGCACATGGCGCAACAATTATTCAACTAGCATTTTTAGGTGGTGCAAAGGCCGAAATAAACATCGCACCTATTTTGCTTAAAAACCTCACAATTTTTGGCTCAACTTTGGGCCCTAAAAATAGTCAGATAAAAGCAAAAATCGCCAAAGGACTTAAAGAAAAAATTTGGCCTGCGCTTAATGAGGGAAAAATCAAAGCACAACATATTCGCTCTTTCAAACTTAAAGAAGCAACAAAAGCCCATCATGCTTTTGAAGCATCAAAGCATTTTGGTAAGATAATTTTAGTTGTTGATTAGACTATATCTCCTAGTTCTCCCCTGTCACCCTGAGCGTAGCCGAAGGGTCTAAGATGCTTCGACTTCGCTCAGCATGACAACGCCTACAGCCTAAAACACCTAAAGCGCATTCAAAAACCCCTCAATACGCTCCCACAATCCCCTAGCCCACAAATCACCATGCGTTCCGCCCTCAACAATCCACAATTCTTGGCCATTGTTTGCCAAAGCAAATAAATCCTTACCATGCTGAACTGGAATTACTTTATCCGCTGTTCCATGCCCAATAAATAAAGGCTCATCAACGTCTTTTATCCATTCACGAGAAAGAAATTTATCCTTGAGTAATTTGGCAACTGGCATAAAGGGATAACGCTGTGCCGCTACATCAACCGCCGCTGTAAAAGGCGTTTCAAGCACTAAAGCTTGCGCCTCACGTTTTGATGCGACATAAGTTGCAGGGCCTGTACCAAGCGATCGCCCATAAAGCACTATTGGTTTATTCTTTTCTTTCGCCCAATCAAATATTTTCAAACTATCATTGAGGATATTTTCTTCGTTTACCCTACCAAGCGATAAAGGAAAACCACGATAATCAAAAGCAACTAAGCCATAACCAGCTTCAGCAATATCTCTTAAGCGCTCATATTGCTCAGTAAAACTCCCCTCATTACCATTAAAATATATGATAATCGGCTTGTCACCAACTGGCTCAACATACCACCCACGCACTCCTAAAGTTGGTGCGTTTCTTGCGGTTGGAACAAATATAATTTCAGCACGAGGCATTTTAGCATCAGAGAGTTTTATTATCTCACCTTGCGTAGAATATTGCATATTACGCTGATTAGAATTGAGGAACAACAAAGCCCCAGCATAAAGCGAGACAATAAATATCAAGCCCCAAATAATTATTCTTTTCATCACGAATTCCTAATGCCCTAATGCTTTAACAATATCCTCAGTCATTTTCTTGGCATCAGCAAATAACATCATCGTATTATCACGGAAAAACAATTCATTTTGCACCCCAGCATAGCCTGCCGACATGCCTCGTTTAATAAATAAAACAGTGCCAGCATTTTCAACATCAAGCACTGGCATACCGTAAATAGGTGAATCTTTGTCGGTCTTTGCAGATGGGTTGGTCACATCGTTCGCTCCAATAACAAAAGCCACATCGGCTTGCGCAAATTCAGAATTTATATCCTCTAATTCAAACACTTCATCATAAGGAACATTAGCCTCAGCTAAAAGCACATTCATATGCCCCGGCATACGACCAGCCACTGGGTGAATAGCATATTTAACTTCAACACCTTCTTCTTTGAGTAAATCAGCCATTTCACGTAACGCATGTTGCGCTTGCGCAACCGCCATTCCATATCCGGGAACAATAATCACCTTAGAAGCATTACGCATCATAAAGGCAGCATCATCAGCCGAGCCTTGTTTAACTGGGCGTGTTTCTTCTTCACCCGAACCAGCACTAACACTATCACCGCCAAAACCGCCCAAGATAACCGAGATAAACGAGCGGTTCATAGCACGACACATAATATAAGAAAGAATAGCACCAGATGAGCCAACCAACGCACCCGTAATAATCAGCGCACTATTTGAAAGAGTAAAGCCAATGCCAGCCGCCGCCCAACCAGAATATGAATTAAGCATCGATACCACAACAGGCATATCAGCGCCACCAATAGGGATAATCATTAATACCCCAAGCACCAGTGAAAGCGCAATAATTGCCCAGAACAACGTATTAGAGCTACTAAGCGTAAATTGCCAAATCAGATAGACCAACAAAACCCCAAGAGCAATATGTAATATATGACGAAGCGGCAAAATTATTGGCGTACCAGACATGCGCCCATCAAGTTTTAGAAAAGCAATAACCGAGCCGGTAAAAGTAAAAGCCCCTATTGCCGCACCAATACTCATTTCCACTAAATATGTAGGCTTAATATCACCTATTATTCCAATGTGAAAAGCCTCTGGCGCATAAAGCGCCGCCGCCGCAACAAGCACTGCCGCCAAACCAACCAGCGAGTGAAAAGCCGCAACTAATTGCGGCATTGCAGTCATAGAGATTTTCTTCGCCATGATTGCACCAATAGTGCCACCAATAGCGATGCCGCCAATTATTAGCGCCCATGAAGTAATGTCTGTAACATTAGCAATAGCTAATGTGGTAACAATGGCAATGGCCATACCAACCATGCCAAACATATTGCCCTGACGAGCACTAGCTGGACTTGATAAGCCACGAAGTGCGAGAATGAATAAGACCCCTGCAATCAAATAAAGAAGGGCTGCCAAATTTGCTGAAATCATTTTTTAGCGTCCTTCTTCTTATACATTGAGAGCATTCGCTGAGTAACCAGAAAACCGCCAAAAATATTTATTGATGCTAGGATTAACGCCACAAAGCCAAATGCCTTAGAAGCCCAATTTCCGCCATCAATTAGCGAAACCCCAACTGCCAATAATGCCCCAACCACAATAACCGAAGAAATTGCGTTAGTTACGCTCATTAAAGGCGTGTGAAGTGCTGGTGTTACCGACCAAACAACAAAATATCCAACAAATATCGCAAGTACGAAAATTGATAATTGGAAAACAAACGGATCTATTTGTTCCATTATTTAGCTCCCTTTATTTTTTGACTTTTTTTGCTTGTTAATTCTTTATGAGATTTCAGCTTAGTTTTTTTATCTGCTGGTTTTTTTGCAACTGCTTTTTTAGCAGGCGATTTTTTAGTTGCCGCTTTTTTCACAGCTGTTTTTTTCACAGGAGCTTTTTTAGCTACTGGTTTTTTAAGCGCCTCATGCACAATTTTACCGTCCCGAGTGAGATTAGTTGCCACAACCAACTCATCTTCATAATCAACATTGAGCGCCTTTTTTTCCTTATCAAACATGGTCTCTAAAAACGCAAATAAATTACGTGCATAAAGCGAAGAGGCAGAATTTGCTACCCTACCCGCCATATTGGCATAACCAATAATGCTAACTCCCTTATGCGCAATAATTTCATCTTTTTTGCTAAGTTCACAATTTCCACCACGCTCAGTTGCCAAATCAACAATAATTGAGCCAGCACCCATGCTCTCAAGCATTTTCTTAGTTACCAAAATTGGCGCATCACGACCCGGAATAAGCGCTGTCGTTATAACAATATCTTGTTTGGTAATATGTTTAGCCACCAATTCAGCTTGCAATTTTTGATAATCCTTGCTCATTGCTTTGGCATAACCAGCAGCAGTCTCCGCTTGTTTGAATTCTTCATTTTCAACCGCAATAAATTTACCACCCAAAGATTCGACCTGCTCTTTTGCCGCTGGTCGCACATCATTGGCAGAAACAACCGCCCCCAAACGCCTAGCGGTAGCAATCGCCTGTAATCCTGCAACCCCTGCCCCCATGATAAAAACTTTTGCTGGGCGAATTGTACCAGCTGCCGTCATCATCATCGGAAATGCTTTATCAAAAACAGCTGCCGCTTCAATTACGGATTGATAACCAGCAAGGTTAGCCTGTGAAGAAAGAACGTCCATCACCTGCGCCCGAGTAATACGAGGCATCAATTCCATCGCAAAAAGATTTACGCCCTTTTTTGCCAAAGCAGAAATATCGCCCTCATTGCCAAACGGATCCATCATGCCAATAATTAATGCGCCTTTAGCAACACCCACAAGACTATTCGCTTTTGGGCGGCGAACACAAAGCACAACATCAGCACCCTTAAGTGCGCTAGCAGAATTAGCGCAAATTTTTGCCCCAGCATCTTTATATTCAGCATCAGGAAATTTAGAACCTTGCCCTGCACTTTTCTCTATAAATACACTAGCACCAAGCTCGATTAGTTTTTTAACAGTTTCAGGCGTAGCACCAACTCGGGTTTCATGCGCCTCTCGCTCCTTTAATATAGCAACTTTCATTTTCTACCTTTTATTTTTAATAATAAACCAACGCCTGTTTTACTAAATTGTCAAGTTTGAACTGTTAATCCGATAAGTTTTCCAACTCATCAATCATAGCTTCAATCATATTAAGCCCAAGCAACCAAAAATCCTTATCACTAGCGTCAAGCCCAAATGGCTTTAATAATTCTGAATGATGTTTTGAGCCGCCAGCCGCTAATAGTTCAAGATATTTTTCTGCAAAGCCTCTCGGATTTTCTTGATATTTGGCATAAAGTGAATTTACCAAACAATCGCCAAACGCATAGGCATAGACATAAAAGGGCGAATGAATAAAATGCGGAATATAAGCCCAAAAACTTTCATAGCCCTCATTTAATATAACTCCATCACCAAGACTTTCTTTTGAAACTTCAAGCCACATTGCGTCAATTTGCTCAGCCTTTAATTCACCCTTGCGTCTGGCAGTGTGCACTTTCCTCTCAAAGCTATAAAAAGCAATTTGGCGTACCACCGTGTTGAGCATATCCTCAACTTTTTGACTTAACATAGCAAAGCGTTGTTTTTTATCTTTGGCATTTTCAAGCAAAGATTGAAAAGTCAGCATTTCACCAAACACACTTGCCGTTTCAGCCAAAGTTAGCGGTGTTGATGCCATAAGTGCGCCTTGCTTAGCGGCTAATCTTTGATGCACCCCATGCCCCAATTCATGCGCTAGCGTCATAACATCACGAGGTTTGCCGAGATAATTTAACATGAGATATGGGTGAGCACTTGGCACGGTTGGGTGCGCAAAAGCTCCGGGAGATTTTCCCTGTTTTACTTCAGCGTCAATCCATCCAGAATTAAAAAACGGTTTGGCTAATTCTGCCAATTCTGGCGAGAAATCACCATAGGCATCAAGCACGATTTTTGTGGCACTATCCCAATCATAAAGTTGCTCTTCGCTGGTTGGTAAAGGTGCATTTCTATCCCACGCCTCAAGCTGTTCCTTACCAAGCCATTTCGCCTTCATCTTATAATAGCGGTGCGAAAGACGTGGATAGGCTTGGCGCACTGCTTGCTCAAGCGCATCAACAACCTCACGCTCCACAGAATTTGCCAAATGCCGACTATCAGCAATATCCTCAAATTTACGCCAACGATCCGATATTTCCTTATCTTTTGCCAACACATTAGTAATATGCGTGAAAAGCCGTTGGTTATCTTTGAGTGTTTTAACAATCGCTTCAAAACCACTTTTGCGCTTTTTCTCGCTCTTATCGGTTAAAAGATTAAGTGTTGCTTCTAAACCAAGACTTTCGCCTGCCACATCGAATTTAAGCGAAGCCATAGTTTCATCAAACAAGCGATTCCATGCAGTTCGTCCCGTTATAGATTTATCATGAAATAATTCTTCAATACGCTCTTCTAATTGATATGGTTTGCTTTTGCGCAATTCCTTAAACCAATATCTATAACGAGCTAATTCTTTATCGTTATTAAGAGCAGCCTCAAGCACGTCTTCATCTATTTGATTTAACTCAAGCGAAAAGAAAATTAAATTAGTTGAAAGATTAGTAAGTGCCTCTTGGCAATCACCCATAAATTTAGCTCGATTTGCATCATCAGTTTTTTGCGCATAATTAAGAAAAGCAAACGAGCCTAACCTGCCAGTTAAATCGCTCAAACTTTCATAAGATTTAAGCGCCTCAAGCAATGATCCTGCCTTAGCCAAATCCTCAAGCTTATTTTTATAGTTCCCCTCAAAACTCTTAGCGTCAGATTTTGCGCTTTCTAAATCTTGCTTAAATTGAGGACTATCAATCCCACTATATAAATCGCTTAAATCCCACTGAGGTAAATTACCAAACTGATTATTCTTTTCTTTTTGCATATTAACTCTCTTTTGAAATTGTCTAAAGGCTTATAAGAATCATTATACTAAAACAAAACATTCTGCAATATATTAGATTATTCTAATATAAAAATATCCCTAATGAAAAATTTATTTTTATAATTAAAACCCTGTTAAGTGCCTTGAGTTACACTGCCCCAAAACGAGACATATAGATTTATAAATATTGTTGAGTAACAGGGATATTTCAGGGTAATAAATGACAAAAGTTCTTATTGTAGATGACGAACCAACTCAACTTAAGCTTACACAAAAAATGGCTGAAAAAGCAGGATTTGTTACTATTACTGCCGATAATGGCTACGAAGCCCTCTCAATTTTAAGAACAGATAAAACCATTCGTGCAATGATATTAGATCTCGTAATGCCAAATCTTGATGGAATGGGCGTTCTTGAAACTATGCGCAAAGAAGGCATTAATGTACCAGTAATTGTGCAAACTGCTAATTCTTCAATGGAAACCATTATTACCGCTATGCGCTTTGGCGCTGTTGATTATTTTGTAAAACCCGTTGCAGTTGAGCGTATTACAATTTCTTTGCAAAATGCTATTAAGCTTGAGCATTTAGAAAATTGCATAAGAAATGAGAGAACCCGCCGTGCTGGCACTTTCTCAACTAATGATATTATTACAAAAAGCCCTGAAATGGTTAGAGTAATAAATCTCATTAATAAGACTGCAAAAAACTCTATTCCTATTTTAATAGAAGGGGAAACGGGAGTTGGCAAAGAGATGGTAGCACGTGCTATTCAAGGAACAGGCGATCGGCGTGGCAAGGCATTTATTAGTGTAAATTGCGGTGCAATTCCTAAAGACCAACTTGAGGCAACTCTTTTTGGTCATATCAAAGGCGCTTTCCCAAAAGCAACAACTGATCTTAAGGGTAAATTTGAACAGGCCAATGGCGGCACTATCTTTCTTGAAGAGGTTGGCGAATTGCCAAGTTCAATACAAGTAAAATTATTAAATGTCATTCAAAAAGGTGAAATTGAACCTGTTGGCTCATCAAAGACCATAAAAATCAATGTTCGAGTAATTGCATCAACCAATAAGCGTTTGCTAAATCTCACCCAATCAGGCTCATTTCGTGAAGATCTTTTTTATTCACTTAATATTTTCCCAATTTATGTCCCCCCCCTTCGTGATAGAAAAGAAGACATCATACCATTAACCGAACATTTCATCGCTCGCTTTGGCGCTGAATCTGGTTTACGCATTCATGGCATTTCTGAAAATACTATAAAAATGTTACAAGATTTTAATTGGCCAAACAATATTAGGCAATTAGAAAACTGCGTATTTCGGGCTTTAGTTTTGGCAGAAGGGGCTTATTTACGTCAAGTTGATTTCCCGCAAATTAACTTAAGCGCCTCCTCACGTGAGCAACTCCGCCTTGCAACAAAAGCTCAAGGGGCAAAAAATAAACCAATTCATATTGACGATACATCACTCATCTTAGAAGAAAATGACATAATTCCTCCCATACCTGAGAGATTTTTAAGCGAAAATGGAGAAATAACTCCGCTCGCAGAACTTGAAAAACAACTAATAATTTTTGCCCTTGAAAAATATAAAGGTCACATGTCTCAAATTGCCCGTTCCTTAAAAATTGGACGTTCAACCCTTTATAGAAAACTAAAAGAATATGGGCTTGAAGAGCAGGGCGAGAAAACCGCAGCCTAATAAATTAATTCTATTTGACGCTGACTCTCTTATTTTCTAGAGATAATTAAGCGAATCACCAAATCATTCTAAATTTTCTTTGGTAATATTTGCAGAAATAGTATTTGCGAGAGTAGTATTTGCAAGAATACTATAAACCCTTTTTGGGGGATATTAAGTGTGAGGACAGGATAGAAATAATGAAATCTTTTTTAAGAATTATATTGGCAGCTAGCGTTCTGCTCACCCCAATTTCATTAAGCAATGCTCAAGAAACACTAACAATTAATGGCAAACAAGTAACTCGTGTCGTTATAGCCCCTGCCCGATCACCGATTGCAAAAATTATAAAAACTAGCCTTAGAAAGGAATATGACGCACAAAAATTTGAAAGCCGTAAATGGTATGACGCACAAAAATTATACTATTTTTATGGCGCTCGCCATTTTGAACCTCTTTGGCTAACTCAAAACGAAGCTGGCAAAACTGCTTTTTCAAACAAAGCACTAAAAATCATTGAGCTCTTTAACAACGCTCACCTAAGTGGATTAGAGCCAAAAAACTACCTAACAGATGACATAAATCTTGAATTAATAGGCGATGATCAAACTAAACTTGCCTATGTTGAAACCGCTTTTTCTGCAGTTGCCCTAAATTATGCACAAGATGCTTATGGCGGGCGCATAAATCCAAGAAAAGTGTCTAACAATTTTGATTATAAGCCAAATAAAATAGATAGAGCTAAACTATTATTGGATATGATACATTCAAACAACCCTGTAAATATATTATTGGCCCTTGAGCCAAAACATAAAGAATATATTGCGCTTAAATCAGTTCTCGCCCGCCATTATAATGGTGATATTAAACAAGTAGCTATTATTGCTGATGGCAAAATATTGCGGCTTGGTGATGAAGATACTCGCCTGCCCCTAATTCGCCAAAGACTTGAAATTGTTTCTGCAAATATAAATAAAAATATTTATGATGAAACTCTGCTTAGTGCGATTGAGGGTTTTCAAACTAAAATGGGACTAACCAGCGATGGCATAATAGGCCCTGCAACAATCGCCGCTTTTAATGGTGGTAACGCTGTTATGAAAGAGGACGTAATTGCCAATATGGAAATTTGGCGTTGGTTGCCACGTGATTTGGGTGATTTTAACGTATTTGTTAATATCCCAGAATATAGATTAACAATAAATAACAACGACAAAGTAACATTTTCAACAAGAGTTGTTGTTGGGCAAACCAAATTCAAAACTCCACTATTTTCTGATGAAATTGAACATATTGTTGTTAATCCCTATTGGAACGTGCCTCGTTCAATCTTAAATAATGAACTTGCCCCCTCAATAAAATCCAACCCAAATTATCTTGCATCACAAAATATGGAGCTAGTTTCAGGTGGCAAAGTTGTAAATGATAGGAATATTGATTGGTCAACAACAAGTATGAATAAATTTTACGTTCGCCAGCGTCCCGGCCCAAGGAATGCACTTGGGAGTGTAAAATTTCTATTTCCCAATAAACATGCAGTTTATTTACACGATACGCCTTCTAAATCCTTATTTTTCCGATCACGTCGTGCCTTTTCTCATGGTTGCGTACGGGTAAAAGATCCTTGGGATTTCGCAAAAGCACTTTTACAAATTGAGCCTAAAATTACTTATGCTTCTATTACCTCACAAAGAGGAGGCAAAAAAGAACGGTGGAACAATGTTGCCACTCATATTCCTGTTCATTTGGCATATTTCACCCTTAGAATTGATGAAAATGGGTCTGTAAGATCTTACGGTGATATCTATGGCCACAATAAACGTTTAAAGACTTTATTAGGCATATAGTCCACATTAATTATAACTACCAAACTGCCTTGCTTATGCCGTGATTTATGTTCACATAAATTAGATAGAAAATATGCAAGAAAAATATATTTGGCGCACATATAAATTGTGGATATAATAATAATTTGAATTGTTGTTAATAAAGTCTAAATTATGCCAATGTTAATACTTAATTACATTCAATAAGCGGTTTTAGGGCAGTGGTTTTAGGGGAAGATAAAAGGTGCAAATTTTAGCAATTCAGCGAAAATATTTACGTCTTTTGCTTGCCTGTTTTTTGGCTCTTAGCACTATTCTGCTAACAGCAGTTTCTCCCGCCAATGCTTCAAGAGATACTCGAACCCTTTATGTTTATTACACCCACACAAAAGAAACTGCAAAAATCACTTTTAAGCGCAATGGCCGCTATGATAAAAAGGGGCTTGCTGAGCTAAATCACATGACTCGTGATTGGCGTCAAAATGAGCCAACAAGCATGGACCCAAGACTGTTTGACTTAGTCTGGGAAGTCTATCAGGCAAGTGGAGCAAGTGGCCCAATCCATATTGTATCTGCATATCGTTCCCCTAAAACTAATGAAATGTTGCGTTCAAGATCAAGAGGCGTTGCAAAAAGCTCTCGCCACACCACAGGACAAGCCTTGGACTTTTTTATTCCCGGTGTGCCAATTAGGAAATTACGAGAAATAGCCCTAAAAAAACAAGTTGGAGGGGTAGGTTATTATCCTACTTCAAACTCCCCCTTTGTTCATCTTGATACTGGCTCTGTGCGCGCTTGGCCACGCTTAACAAAAACACAATTAGCAAGACTTTTCCCAAATGGCAGAACATTGCATGTGCCAAATACTGGCGTCCCCCTTTCAAATTCTGGATATAAATTAGCGCAAGCTGACTGGAATAGGTGTCGCCAAGTGCCATGCTCTGGTAAAACAACCACAAGAGCAACAACCCGTATAGCTAGCAACAATCAAACTCAAAACAAACCAAGCCGCACTTTATTTGATTTATTCTTTGGTGGAGATGAAGATGAGGGGAACACAAATAACAATGTTGCAATCGCTACAAATAGTCCCACTCAACGTCAAGTAACAACAAAGACGTTAAGTTCTAGAACTCCTAGATCAGCACCAGCTCCAATGATACGACCAATACAAAATAATGTCTTGCTTGCTAGCACGAATTCGGCAGCCCCTGCTCTTGCCCCTGCTCTTGCCCCTGCTCTTGCCTCTTCCCCTGCTCCTGCACCAAGACCAAATTTCCTAGTCAGCGCGCAAACACAACAAAACCCCAATAATAATTTTGCTATTGCAGCTATTGATGAAAACTCGATACCAACTCCTAGAATCCTACTAACTAGGCAAAATGAAAATTCTAACAATTCTCTTTTAACCGCTTATGCGCCAGAAACCTCATCACCTACTAGCATTAGCTCACTTGTGAGTGCGAATTCTAAAACCACAAATGATAAAATTGTAACTGCTTCCATATCGCAAAATATAAGAAGCGAACAATTATCTGAGCTAATTGAAAGCACATGGGACATAGTTACTCTAACTCAGTCCCCTCCCAAAAAAACCACAAAAATTCAAAATTATGCTCAACGCCAAATCTCTCTTGTTGCGCCAGATCTTGATCATGTTGAACAAATCTTTACAGACCCCCGCTCAATGAGCTCTGCCCGATATGCTTTTATTTACGAACCTGATGAAGCCGACTTTAATCCAGATTTAGAACTTGGTAACTATTGGAACAGAGTTACTTTCTTAAAAAGCACTTCTAACAATATGAATATATTCAGATTCAAAATTGGCGCAAAATTAATTGTAGCTTCAAGATAATTAATGCTTACAAAGATTGTCATATTCTGTTAAATAGCTTTATAATTTATTATTTAGTGATTTTGAACAGTGAATGAAACACCAAAAACAGCTATTCTAAATAGGCTAGAAGACCCAAGCGAAATTCGCAAACTAACGCATGAAGAATTGGGGCAACTAGCAAATGAAGTTCGATCAGAGCTTATTGATAGCGTATCAAAAACTGGTGGGCATTTGGGCGCAGGCTTAGGCGTTGTTGAACTTAGCGTGGCTTTACATCATGTGTTCAATACTCCTCATGACAGATTAATTTGGGACGTTGGGCATCAGTCTTACCCCCATAAAATTCTTACCAAACGCAAAGATCAATTCTTAAATTTGCGCAAAAAAAATGGACTTTCTGGTTTTACCAATCGCCAAGAAAGCGAATTTGACCCATTTGGCACAGGCCACTCCTCAACCTCAATTTCTGCAGGGCTTGGCATGGCGGTTGGCTCAAAATTAACTCAAACAGAGCGAAATGTAATTGCCGTGATAGGTGATGGCGCAATGAGCGCTGGCATGGCTTATGAAGCCATGAATAATGCTGGCGCAATGGATGCTCGTTTAATAGTCATTCTTAACGATAATGACATGTCTATTGCAACTCCAACAGGGGCAATGAGCGCCTATCTTGCACGCCTTGTTTCTTCAAGAGCCTATCGCTCTGTACGAGAAGTAGCAAAATCTATTACCCAAAAATTACCTGCCTTTATCCATGATAAAGCACGAAAAACCGAAGAATATGCTCGTGGATTTTTTACAGGTGGCACTTTATTTGAGGAATTAGGGTTTTATTATGTTGGCCCTGTTGATGGACATAATCTAGATCATTTATTGCCCGTTTTACGCAATGTGCGTGATAGTGAAAATGGTCCATTTCTAATTCATGTCGTCACAAAAAAAGGCAAAGGCTACAAACCCGCAGAAAATGCAAAAGATAAATTTCATGGTGTTGGAAAGTTTAATATAATAACTGGTGCGCAAACAAAAACCATAAGCAATGCTCCCTCTTATACTTCTGTGTTTGCTTCTTCTTTAATTAATGAAGCAAAAAAAGATGATAAGATAGTAGCAGTTCACGCCGCCATGCCAAGCGGCACAGGACTTGATAGGTTTGAAGAATTCTTCCCCAAAAGATGTTTTGATGTTGGCATTGCCGAACAGCACGCCGTAACTTTTGCAGCAGGCATGGCATGTGAGGGACTAAAACCTTTTGTCGCCATTTATTCAACTTTCTTACAACGTGCCTATGATCAAATAATCCATGATGTTGCTTTGCAAAAACTCCCAGTTCGCTTTGCCATAGATAGGGCTGGATTTGTTGGGGCAGACGGGCCAACTCATGCTGGCAATTATGACAATGCCTTTCTTGGTGCTATTCCCAATATGGTTTTAATGGCGGCATCAAATGAGGCTGAATTACAAAATATGGTAACAACTAGCGCCGCTTATAATGAAGGGCCAATAGCTTTTAGATATCCACGTGGTGAAGGGGTTGGGGTTGAATTACCAAGCAAAGGCGAAATTATAGAAATAGGTAAAGGGTGTATTGTAAAAGAGGGTTCAAGCATTGCCATACTTTCTTATGGTGCGCATCTTGAGCAATGTCTAAAAGCTGCTAAAATACTAGAAAGTTTTGGTCTTTCTTGCACTGTTGTAGATGCTCGCTTCCTAAAGCCGCTTGATGAGAAGCTTATAACAGACTTGGCTAACAACCACGAATTATTGCTCAGCGTTGAAGAGGGTGGCATTGGCGGCTTTGGCAGCCATGTTGCAACTTTTCTTGCACAAAATGCTTTGCTTGATGGGAAGCTAAAATTTAGACCGCTAATGATACCAGATAGGTTTGATGAACATGCAACCCAGCAACAGCTCTATCAACAAGCTGGACTTGATGAAAAAAGCATTGTCGCAACCGCTCTAAAGGCCATTAAGGCTGATGATAAAACCTCTAATTTTATAAATTCAAATTTAGATAATAAAGCTTAACCAACATCTGGTATCATACCAAGTGCGTGCATATATAAATCCAATATCGCTTCTTGCTCTTGACGCTCCGCTTTATCTATTTTTCTAATACGCACAACTTGGCGTAAGATTTTTGCATCAAAGCCATTTCCCTTAGCCTCCGCATAAACTTCTGAAATATCATCTGAAATTGTCTTTTTTTCTTCCTCAAGCCTCTCAATACGATCAATAATTGAACGTAACTGGTCTTTTGCTACACCATGTTCTGACATATTTACTCCTATATTTTGTAATTTTAGTAATTTAACTTTATAACTACACTTTTATTGTGAGGATATTTTTTTAAGTAGCAAGGGGAGTTTTTGAGGCATACTATAAGTATGGCGATGAAACTACCCGCCGCTAATTAAGAAAATATGCCGCAAGAAAAGTGTCGTTATAAAGTTAAATTACTATTGTATCAACATCAGATTATCGCATCAATCAAGCATTTTTATATCTCTCCCCAATTTTGCCAAACTTTTTAGTATTTTCTAAATTCAACTATATATATTACCTAATTGACTTAGCCCCTATATTTTTGGCACAAGAAAGAACTAATAATAAATGCGAATCAACAAATTGAACAATTCAAAATTATCATTTCTAACAATACTCACTCTGTTGTTTTCTACTATGTTTTTTACAAGCCCAGCGAGCGCTGATTTACGGGTTTGCAACAAAACAGCCAATCAAATAAATATTGCACTTGGTTATCGTGCTGAGCGGGGTTGGCAATCAGAGGGATGGTGGTTGGCAGCCAGCAATGATTGTATTACAGTCTTTCAAGGCGATCTTAATTCTAGGTTTTATTATCTATTTGCTGTTGATGATATTGGTGGTGGTGCATGGGATGGGCCAGTTTATCTTTGCACTCGAGATGAAACTTTTACCATTTTTAGCGTTGATGATTGTCTTGCACGAGGATATGAGCGCACAGGGTTTTTTGAGATTGATACTAAAAATGAAGGTAACTGGACGTTAGAGTTAAGAGAAGAAATGCAAGGTAAAAATGAAACGAAATAGACGCATAAAAATTGTAGCCACTCTTGGCCCATCTTCTGATAAAGAGAAGACAATAATGCAATTAGCGAAAGCTGGTACTGATGTTTTTCGCATTAATATGAGCCATGCCAGTCATGAGGTTTTAGCAACTACTGTTGCATACATCCGAAATGTTGAAAACGAAATAGGCCACCCTCTTGGGATTTTAGTTGATTTGCAAGGGCCAAAGTTACGAATAGGGAAATTCATTGATGGCTCAACTAACCTTACGCAAGGAAGCTTTTTTACCTTAGATAATAATAAAAAAGATGGTGATAATTCTCGTGTCTATTTGCCACATAAAGAAATATTTAGCTCCGTTTCAATTAATGATCGTCTATTGCTTGACGATGGAAAAATCCAGCTAAAAGTAATTTCTGTTGCAAAAGGAAAAATCAAAACTGATATTATTCATGGTGGAAAACTATCTGATAAAAAAGGCATTTCCCTGCCCGATAGTATTTTAGGCATGAGTTCACTAACCAAAAAAGATAAAGCAGATCTACAAAAAGCACTAGAACAGGAAGCTGATTGGATTGCACTTTCTTTTGTCCAACGTCCTGAAGATATTTATGAAATTAGAAAAATAGTAAAAGGGCGGGCAGGTATTTTAGCAAAAATCGAAAAACCACAAGCCATTTCTCGCCTTGAAGAAATAATCAAATTGAGTGATGCTATAATGGTTGCTCGTGGTGATCTTGGTGTTGAAATGCCACTAGAAGAAGTACCAGGATTACAAAAGCGAATGGTAAGATTAGCTCGTGCACACGGAAAGCCTGTTGTGGTTGCAACGCAAATGCTCGAATCAATGATTTCTTCACCCATTCCAACACGCGCTGAAGTATCAGACGTTTCAACTGCGGTTTTTGAAGGGGCAGACGCTATTATGCTCTCAGCTGAAAGTGCCGCTGGTGATTATCCTGTAAAAGCCGTTAAAACGATGGATAATGTAGCAGTTGCCGTTGAAAGTGATGATAATTTCCAGTCAATTATTCGTGCACAAGCAACCAAACCAGAGCCAACAGCTGCTGACGCTATATCAGCGGCTACAAGGCAAATTGCTGAGACTTTGGACCTATCCGCCATTGTAACTTATACATCTTCTGGATCAACTGGACTAAGAGCCGCACGTGAGCGCCCAGCAATCCCAATCATTGCGCTATCGCCAAACCTTAGAACAACTCGGCGATTATCATTAGTATGGGGACTTCACTGCGTGCAAACTGAGGATGCAAAAGACCTTGAGGACATGGTTTCAAGAGCATCATTAATTTCCCTGCAAGAGGGCTTTGCTCAAATTGGGGAACGTATAGCCATAACCGCTGGCGTGCCTCTTGGCACACCGGGTGCTACAAATATGATACGCATTGCTTTTGTGAAAAAAGAAGATAAATAAACAGCGATAGGCCGCATATTTTAGCGGCCTAATATTAGTTTTAGAATAAAATCAAATTTATACTTTTAGCCCTGACGTGCTTTAAAGCGCTTATTCACCTTATTAATAATATATGTACGGCCACGACGACGCACTAATTTATTATCACGATGACGACCCATTAGGGCTTTAAGAGAATTACGAACTTTCATAATCATTACCTTTAATATTTCCAGCAATTAAACTGCCGCTAATTTTGCGCAAACATAAGGCCAACAATTAGTCCTGTCAATAAGCTATAATATTTTACTATAGAAGGCTCTTCAAAAGGGGTGCTACTGTCTGGTTAAACCCAAACACCCCCTTCTCGCCATCCTCGGGCAGCCTAGCGGCGTGAGCGGAAAATGACCCGAGGATCCATAACATGTTAATATTGTTAGCATTGTGGATACTCGGGTCAAGCCCGAGTATGACGAAGGGAAAGGTAGAAATTGTTTATTCTATCTTTTGAAGAGCCTTCTATAGTAAAATATTATAGCTTATTGACAGGACTAATTGTTGGCCTTATGTTTGCGCAAAATTAGCG
>Ga0256834_1000370_pt1 | contig 32683 bp, 41 predicted proteins | sample 4281140metaG_FD_190536 | JGI IMG/M metagenome (GOLD analysis project Ga0256834, IMG submission 190536) | Hydrothermal vent microbial communities from East Pacific Rise, Pacific Ocean - 4281-140 | ecosystem: Environmental > Aquatic > Marine > Hydrothermal vents | place: Pacific Ocean: East...
TAATATTAATTTATATTTTTAAGATTAATTTAATGTGTTTTATGGTAAGTTATTTATTTAAGATTAATTTAATTAGGCTTGCCACACGCTCCATGTTCATGAGGTTTTTTCTTTTCATGAATTAATCTTAATTTACTTACTTTTTGTTTCTTCATGCTGTCTCCTCTCTTTCTATATATATTATATCATAATAAACTTATTTTATTCTAAATTATATTATTTAGTATATTCTTTATATACATTTTATTCTAAATTATATTATTTTATATACTTTTTACTTGACAAAGTATGAATAATACGTTATAATATACGCATCCTTTGGGATACAAACAATCTAAGGAGGCACAACGCAATGAGTCAGATTGACAAGATTAAATCTCACAATACTACTCTGAGATTCTGGTTGGGATTTATTCTAACTGTGATTATCGCTACTATATCCGCTTTAATTTCTGATTATAGAAGTGATACACCTATTAACGAAATTACTGTTTTAGGTGTCTTGACAATCATTACGGGAGTTTTACTTGCTGGAATAATTCAGCACTTCATTAACAAAAACTCCGACAAACTTGGAGAGCTTTAAGGCTCTCTTAGTTTTAAAATAAAAAAGGATTTAAATTGGAATTTAAGCAAATTTTTTTATTTGGTTTTTTTGTACTGCTATTGGCAGCAGGTGCTTACTCTATCTACAAAGGGTGCAAGACTGATGATTGATTATATTTTATATATTTTTAATTATAAATAGTATATATTATATTACTAAAGTGGTATAATATATACATCACTAAAATCTAAGGGAAGGGAATATATGTATAATAAAAAAGCTAATGCCGGTACGCTTTTTCGAGGCAACACAGGAAAACTAACCGTAGGCTTACACGTATATGATATCGCAATGGTAAAGAATACCAACACGGCGGAAAACTCACCGGCGTTTGATCTAATTCAATATAGCAAAACAAATAAAGGTTTTAGAAAAACGTTGTGCGGTTTATGGCAGTTTAGCACTACAAATAAAATTTATTACCAGGGCGATATTTCTATCGGCTTCGGGGTGATGCGTGTACAGATTTGGAAAAACGAACAAATGAAAAGTGAGAAATCCCCAACTATGTATATTACTGCTCAACTTTTGAGCGATACGGGGAATCGTGATAGTAGCTCTCAAAAAGAAAATTTTGGTGATGCGGATATTGCAGAACAAGCATTTGGTACGCCAAACTACAATCAGCAGCAATCCTATAACCAACGACAAAGCTCTCACAATACTGAGCTTCCTAAATCGGTTTATGGCGGGATTGAAATACAAGAAGAAGAGATACCATTTTGAAATATTTAGGAGAATGAAATGAAAATTGGAGTTATTAGCCGTAAAGGTGGAGTTGGCAAAACTCCAATAGCTTTAAGTTTAGCTATTGACTTAGATTATTTTTTTATTACTAATGATATGGGTATTGCCACCGCCGTATTTCCGGACAGGAGCAAGTATATGGAGACACCCGCCGTTCTTGAAAATACTATTTATGACTTTGGCGGTTTTGTTAGTGCCGGTGTTATTGATATTATTAAAGAATGTAACCTTGTGATAATCCCAGTCATTAACGATGATGATGCTTTTGTCAAGACGATTCTAACCATTAATGAGATCAGACAACACGCTAAAAAAATAATTATAGTTGCAACAAGAACTGAAAAAGGTGACTTTGAAATTATTAAAGATGAGGTCTCTAAACACTTTGACGGGCTTACATACTTTGAGCTAAAACGCTCAAAGATATTTAAAAAAGTAACTAGCAAAGGCAGAAGCTTACTACAGAGCTATAATCGTGGCCCACTATCAAAGCATAGTTACAGAAATGTTATAGCGCAATACAAAGATTTATTATCTTATATTAAAGAGAGTTCAAAATGAGTTCGATAGATGATGCGCTAAAAGCAGCGGAAAAGACAAGCCATGCAAAAACATTTGAACGCGAAGACAATAAAGAACGTATGACCTCTCGCTTTGGCGTAGGGCAACCGCCAAAAGATGAAAAAGACAAAGCACGCAATAAAATTGTGTTGTATTTTACGGACGAAGAAATTGATGAGATAGCACAAGTTGCGGAGCTAAATGGCTTTAGTGCCAAAGACAAAAACAAGTATGTAAAAGCAGCGTTGAAAAAGATGGTGCGTGTTGAAAAGCGCAATCTTGGACTATAATAAAAGGATCCTTTATGTCAGGACGGACAAAAAAAATAAGCTTGACGCAATACGTTATTTACGGCACATCTAGCGCCAAAGAGATAACAGAGATGTATAGAGACAATATTAGAAGGTGTAGGAGCAAAGCAGACGTGTATGCCGTAGCAATAGAATATCTTCCATATATCTGGTATGAGAGAGCCGCTAAAACCACTGTAAGCAAGTATTATGACTTGATGAATGTTTCAAAAGAATTAGGGCGTAAAGGGGAATGGGCTTTAGAAGTACTGCAACCTCCTAAGAACTTCTTGGTAGCTATTAACAAGCAAGACCACGTACAGGTAGTTAATAATCTTCAAAAGAGGAAAGAGGTGGACATGGTTTTTTTTGAGGAGATGTTCCAACTTATAACGGAGAAGCTTGAACACAAAGATTTTTATGAGGAAGCTTATAATAATCAAACCCCTGAACTAATAGAAGCATATTATAAATTTGTTTTTTTGACTATGGCTACTGGTCGCAGACCGGTAGAGCTTCTAAAGACAATGAGTGTTACCAAACACGGTAAAAAAATTACGTTTCATGGTTTGGTTAAAAAAAGAGAGTTAGAAGATGCAGTCTTGGAACACGCAACTATTATTTTTACTGATTATAAAACAGTAAAAAAATATCTTTCTGAACTTAGAGCGTTTTTTGTTGATGCTAAAGATATGAGCCATAAAGATATTAATAATTCTTATAGTGGTAAAACTAACGCTTTTTTAAAAAAATTATTTGATGATGATAGCTTAAGCTTTAAAACCATAAGAGCAATGTACGCCGCGATAGCTTTTGAACAATCCGATAAGAAGTTACCCGAAGATAAATTTTTTCAGCGGGTATTGGGGCATAAAGAGGCAAAAACAGCAGCGGATCACTATAGAAAATATATTGCGAAGCAAAGAGAGGACATAAAAAAGATGAGGGGATAAAATGGTACAATTATATATGGAAATGCAAAACCTTTTAAAAAGAAGATTAGCGCAAATCGAAGCACTACCGGTAGATGATGCTCAAAAGCTCATATCTCGGAAAGAAGCGATTAAAATAGCAGATAAGATGTCAAGGATAGATAGACTCTTTGAAGAGTCTCTAACTCCCTTGGAGATCCAATTACAAGAAATTGATAAATTATCGCTTTCTAATATTGAAAAACTTGATATTAGGCAAAAAGCCATCGAAAAGCATCGAGACAATGAAGCGAGAGCGCGAGAAGAAAACTATGGTGTCGTTTATGAAGAGGACGAGGGGATAGTAGCTATAGCATGTGGCTTTGACTGGTATTATGGTTCATTTAATCGTCACGACGATTAACTAACCTCCCTCTCCCAAAATTTTTCTCTGCGACATCGCCCCCACTCTGTTTTGAGACTTTATATTACAAATTAAAGTCTCAATATCAATAAAAACGAATTTATCCCATGATGGCAAAGACTTGGCAATAGTAAGTGCTTTTTTCTTGTTCATGCAGATATATAAAACAGAGTAGGGATTATCTTCACTCATCTTCAAGGTAGATCGCTTATAGTTGGTTTTACTTTTTTGCGTTATTTCTACCTCAACATTTATTTTTTTATTGTTAATTTTTAAGATCATGTCGGGGATGTGTCTAAGAGTAGAATTATCTCTATACACCAATGCCCTATCAATATCCCCTATTTTACCCAACCAATAGAACGCAATTTGCTCTAGCATATTGTGCTCTAAAGAGGATATCGTTATTTTACCATCTTTAATATTCTCTCCCATTCTTATTAACATCGTTTTAGCTTCAGCCGTTAAAAAAATTGCATTTCTTGGCTTCATCAACCCTGTACTTTTATAACGTATCAACCCCATTTTTTTTATTTTTACTAACCGGTCTCTAGCCTGTTGTGTGGTATTAAAAAAAGTATTTCCCAATACATCTGCAAAAGACTTTCCAAACAGATTAATAAATTTTAGTATCTCTATATCTTTTTTATTTATTTTAACTTCATACATCGGCACTACCTTCTTTCTTTTTGCGATAAAAAATAAGATAATAAGACAGGTCTCCCAAAATAAAAGAAAGACAAAGGGTCATAATTACGGCTAAAATAAAGTAGGGGTTAAATGGTTTTATCCCCAACCCCATTATTTCATAAAAATATATGGTTATTGAGTAGATTAAATCTCCTGAAAATTGCTGAAACAAATAAAAAAATACCCCCATTATCCCAATAATACTAAAAGCGATAATATAAGAGAACCCAACACTCAAGACAGTTTCAAACCAGATATCTGCAATAGCTTTTTTAACACCCTCTTTTGCTTCTCTCGTATCTCTTGGAACTTGTCCTTTAATAATGAAGATTTTTATGGATTGTGTAAAATATGAGATAAAAAACAGTATAGCCCCGGCTACCAACAGATCACTCCAGCTTGACAACAGATCACCAATAACTAAAAGCGGTACTATAAAAAAAGAAAAAAATATGAAAACTGTAAATTTTGTAGTTTTTTTCTTTCGTTCGTATGCTTTCCACTCTACGATTCTGTCATGGATTAAAGTATCGAATTTTCCCATACCTGTAGCTGTTCCACTTTCTTCTTGTGATATATAGTTTTGCAGTACTGCCCTAATACCCGACATAACTTTTTCTTTTTTACTTATCTCTTTTTCCTCTGCATCATTAAATCTATGTTCTCGGTATTGATTTTTATGGAAATCTGAACTGCTCACACTACTCCTTTATTATTTTTTCATAATATTTGAAAAATCTTTTATTTTTAAATTACTACCCTTGGATGCATCACCACTTTTTGCATTTTCCACGGCTCTATCACTTAGTTCTTGCTCCAATTTTTCCCTCACACCCGCTGTTAACCGATGGGAGAGATATGAATTATGATCTAAATGCAATACCTTCTCAATTTCTTCATCGCTAAAATTTTTAATTTTCCCATCAAAATTATTTCCCTCATCAAAACGGCTTCCAATAGCTCCTATCTGCTTTATAACTCCATTCGCTTCCATCGTATCAAATTCTTCTTTACCGCGGAAATCATTAATGCCTGTTGTGCTAGAAGTATGACCATCCCTTGAGTCTTCGAATGCTTCAATTTTTTTATCGCTAAAATTTTCTTCCATCGCCCCCCTCACCCCATTCATATCTACATTTCGAGTATTCCTATCGGGTGAAAAACTCTTGACGATATCCCCACTTGCATTGTTAAAGTTGCTATCTATTTGATTTTTTTTGTATTTACCGGTGTTGACGGTTGGCACCTCAAACGCATCTACCACTGGCTTTAATTTTTGAGGACTTTCCCCGTGGAAATTATTAAAACCATTATCTACTCTCTCTTGTACATCACCCCCATATCTTCCTACCACTCTATCAAGGCTATCTTGCACCTTAGCATATGTTGCCGTATTCTTAGAAGGATTTAACAATGCCTCTTGTATTTGATTTTGCGCTGAAGCTAAAACGGTATGACGCTGTTTATCATTTCCAGCATTATTCCATTTATCATTTAATTTTTCATCATTTTCAATATAGTCTTTTAGCATCACCCCGTTTATATCCACCCCCTCATTCTTTATTTCACTTATTGCTCGTTGCTTCTGGTCAACCAGAGCATCTAAGTGTTCTGTTGCTTCTACATATTGGCTCGCTGTATTTTTACTTATCCCTAAACTATTACCTTCGGTGGTACTAATTCCTCTACCGATATTTTTTGAAACTGATTCATTTACGCTTAATTGTTCTGCCAATTTTTCTTGAAAATTTTCTTGATATTGCAATTTTTCCTCAGCCGAAAACTTTTTACTATATATTTCTGAACCACTCGCATCTTCGACCTTAAAACCACTCACCCCACCACCCGCATCAACAAAAGGAATTTTTTTGCTAGTACTAACCCCTGCCCTAGCTTCCCATTTATGTCCAGTTTTTTCTTCATAATCTTTTCTTTCCTCGGCTCCCATGGTATTATTAATAGCTTCGGTTTCGGCAGTTGAAACCATTTGTGTTACAGCTTGAGCTGTACTTTTATCAATATTTAGTGCTTTAGAAACTGATTCAGAATCAGTTGTACCATCTTTTGTAGTATATTCATCGGTGATAGCGGTTGATATACCATCTATAAAAGCCTCTTTTTTTATTTCCGTATTATTGATGGCATTGCTAATTGAAGATGAATCTGTCGATGTGACCGCATTCGCAAGGTTAGGATTACCCCATGTAACATTCCCCATCTCTCCATTTTGATTTATTCCTACAGTACTAACCCCACTTGCCGTATTTGTGGTGAGTATTCCACCCCCCTCACCATCATTAGCAGCACCACCGGTCCACCCTTGGCCGGATCCGTCTTTCCCTACTGATCCAGTGTAGGTTCCCCCGCTTGTATCTGTATTGGTTATAGTGCCATCCCCTCCAACAACAACCTCTTTATTCGCCGTTGTATTATTTATGTTTTTATTCCCATAATCATAATTTCCTCTTCCGGCTCCAGATCCGGCATCTGCACCACTGGCGGAACCCGCCCCGGCATCTCTTAATAAGTACATAGCACTCATTCCCCCGCCGGCAATCATTACATAACTTATCATAGGAATGGCAGAATACCACCAATATAAATTATTAAGATACATTGATAATGTTTCCATAATTTTAGGTGTATCTTGTATAGTATTCCATGTACCTATTAACGGTTTCATTGTCATTTCTACTTTTCTGTAGACTTGATAATTTAGTATTGCTGCTATTGGACTCCAAAGCGCTAATGCGAAAAAGCCGGCGAATACAAATACAAATAATTTGGCAGATGCCAGTGATATGGCAAATAAAATAACAATGGAGCTAACCCCAACCAAAAGGGCGATCCCGATGGATCTAACAAGAGGTAGGTTTTGCTTTGCTTGTTCCCCCGCAACTCGCCACATCAACTTTGTTGTTTGTTTCGCCACAGCGGTGGCATATGCGTGAGCACGAACATCCCCCCCAATTAGGGCAGTTACCGATTTAAATCCCTCATCTAATATATTTTTGTGCATCTCTTGCTCAATATACGATTGAGCACTTTTTGATGATCCGTAAATTAATTTCTGTGTTCCATCAAGTGCATTAGCTATTTGAGGGCTGCTTGTAAACCCCATTTTTATAGGTAGTGTATTATTTAAGTATGATACAGCCTCCACTCCGAGCCTATTCTGGATATCTGCATATGCCAATCTGCAATTTTCACCCTTACCGCTAGGGTTTGATGCATCAAACACTAATGTTTCATAGGCTATTACCGGCACTAAGTCCGTTTTTAAATTTTCTGAATTCACAAGATCATTAATATCTTTAATTCCCATGTAAGCCTCTGGTAATAGGCAATTGTTAATATAGTGTGTATATGTAAGTTGTAGGTATCTGTCACGAGGTTTTGCACTATTTACCGTGAGGGGGGCGATTAGAGAAAAGCCTACACCTGCATCTCGAAGTCCAATTCCATTTGGCGTTGAAAAAGATGCCTCTGTTTTCATTAGCAGCGCTTTTTCAATCGTACTTTCGATGGTTAAAAACAATCCCAACCCCAAAGGGATATTAGAGATATTTTTCGTGTACCCAGTTGCTTCATCCACCACCACAAAATTTTGACTACTGGGAGTTAAAAATAATTGTTGTGCCATCACAAAAATTAAAAATGAAAAAATCCCGAACTGCCCATCTTTTATAAATTTAATCATTGTAATAAATATTAACAATGCTAAGGATGAAGCTATCATGTAAAAACTATTCTGCACAAAAAAAGAAGAAGCCCTTAGCATCTCCCACATCTCTATTCCATACCCCCAAGTGTAAATTGTCATTGCAGCAGCTCCCTATTTCTCATTATTTTTGAAATGGTTGTGTAAATTTTTCTTCCAACCTCTCACTGTCATATAGTGAGGTTTCTAAATCACCGGCAACCTCACTCAAGTCTATTCTTGAAAAATCGAGTTTTTCAAATTGCAGTGGGGTGAACCCTTTACACTGTGGATTTTTACTGGATCCCCATGTAAATCCCTTAAGCTGTTCTCTTCCCTGCTCATTGATAATTCGCGCAAGTTTAGAATTAAAGCAGCACCATGTTTTTTTATACTGGCTGCAACCAATGGTTTTCCCTAAAATTTTTATTTTGTGGGCACAATATTCCCCAATATAGGTACACCGTTCTGATCTATTCATTTGAGCGAGTATTTTTTCCTCTTCTTTACACTCAATCAATCCAAAAAAAACCTCATCTTTTTTACAGCACCCCCCTCCCATTAAACCAAAAGCAATATCCTCGCTTCTACATCTTTTATCATAGCCGCTAAAAAGGCTAATCTCTCCCACACATTTCCCATCTTCTTGCCATCCATCATTATTTCGATCTTCAAGACCTACAGGTGAGTCAATATCAATTATGTTATCTTTATTAAAACATGGTTGCGTAGAGCATTGCATTCTATTATCAACTTTGGCACATGGCGTTCGACTATCACTTTTACATGTAAATTTTTCTTTTCTACAATTTTTAAACGGCGGGTTGGACGAGTTACAAAAATCCCCAACTCCATCAAAATCAAAATCAATCAAATCACTTAAGTTACAATCCCCACCGATATCTTGTGCTGTATATCCGGCACTACAATTATAATCATAGTAGGTGTAAGTTTTTTCAGTGTAACACCCATCGTTCCCATCATCACACGGAATTGTAATAGTTTTTACATGTTTTGTTGAAGTGCCTGTTTGATATTCCCATTCTTGCTGACACTCTTCCAAATTAAAAGGACAATATGGGGTATTGTTCGTATCATATTGACATATAAAGCTTTGGTGTAATACATTTTTATTAATATCGTCATAGTTTATTTGAGTATCGCATCGCAAAGTCATGTCAATCATATCATCAGGCTCTATTGTATGTGCAGTACCGCATTGTGGTACTGTATCAAATTCCAATATAGCTTGATGTTTTATAATTTTGGAATTTCCTCCAATATGGTTACCAACATCAAACCATTTACCCAGCGTATTAAGAACTACCCAGTATTCACCGAGTGGGGAGACCAGGGGTTTACCCTCAATATTATAATCGTCATCATATACAGCATTATTTGGCTCTTTCTCTTTCCAATTGCTCCATAAAAGATTTTCTCCCTTGACGGTTTTAAATCTTGCACTATTTGACATACAATTTACACCATTTACACAAAAATTTTTGATGTAGTTTGGGTCATGTATCCCAATCCAAGCCATATCTCTTTGGATAATTCCGCTTAAAAAAATATTTTCCTCTTGAGTATTTGGGATGGCAATATAACCACCGTTTAGAACTGCAAACTGTTTTGCCTCCAGGAAAGTAAATTTTTTTTGTGTTACCGTATAATAATGCCCTCCGTAAGTTTTAAATGAACCATACTCACTACAATTCATGGCGTTAGCCATGCCGCAGCAAAAAAGTAATATAAACAGTATTATTTTTTGCTGCATATCATATCTTTAGAAGCTTGATCAAATATTACTATTTTTGATGTCACCTCATCAAAACCGCTTTTATCCGCTCCGCAATCCTCAACCATCCGCTCAAATGAATTATCATATATACACCCATCACCTTGGCATTTTCTAATTTCAGTGTGATATCTGTTATTATCATTATTGCTCCCTTGACTTATTGTTGAATCACTGTAAACAGTTGAATTTACCGTCTTAACCTCTACCTTACAATAGAGTGAATCATCTTCCTCAATGTTTAGATCCGCTAATTTTGCCGAGTCTGTATAGGTTCCATCTCCCATGGATGTTATCTCCATTTTATCCGCATCGCCTTCAAGAGAAGAGTAAATTACTTTATCTTTTTCTATGTGTTCCCTGGAGAAGCTTTTAGAATCTTCTCTGATTGGATTGGAAGATAAATTATCCGCCTGTCCACCCATAAAACTATACTCGCTATTTTCATTATTTGATTGGTAATTTACTTCTTTCCTGGTATCTTCTTCTAGTTTTGTATAGCTGCTTCCGGCTTGACTTCCGACACTGTTTTGGGTACACCCATCACTACTTTGCGCATGTGATTTTGCCATTGTTCCGTCATTTTCAACTTTAGTAAGGATATATTGGGGTTTTGCATTAGCTATAACTTGAGTTATTCCGGTTACAAGGACATCAAGCAGCTCTTTTTTTTGTGTTATAGCCGCATCACCACATTCTATATTTGCACAAAAGCAGTTTTCCATCGCCCTCCCGTCAACTTTTCGCACACGCAATTCTTCAGTATTTTCATTAAAATACCACTCAAAATAGCTGCACTCTGAGGCATTCCATGATCCGTAACAATGTATTAGTCCATCTGCGCACACTCCATCCGCTCCATCAAAATCCCAAATTTTTTCATCGTTCCCATCAAAATCAAAATCACCCCTTACATGTAATTTCATATCCTCTTCAAATTCGTAATACACAGTAATAAATCTATCAGTATTTACTGCCTCGGCACATGTAAATTCTGCCTCAAAACTTTTTGAACCGTCTGTACTTTTCATCTCGCTGCCTGTGGTTATAGGATCAATAACATTTTGTGAAAACCCTTGAGTCTGTCCGTCCATTATATTTTTTCCATAATCCATAGCATCACCGGCAATCACATCCACATCACCGGCTTGCAGTTGTATGAAAATTAAAAGAAATATAGCTATTTTCCTCACTTCCTTTACCTCATCTTTTTTGCACCGTTAGATAATAATACATTAAAAAGTTTCTATCCGTTGTTAGATTATAGGGTACTTCTTTTTTCTCACCGGTATGTAAAATATTGTATTCACTCATCAATTTACCGTAAGGAATAAACCACTCACCCCCCTCACCGTTATAACAGTAAGCTTTATATTTTACATTCATATCTCTTATCCCGCAAGTTAACACCTGTCCTCTCTCAACACTAGATAAAGGGGTTGGGGATTTTTGTTGTTTTACTTTAGTGGCTATAGTACCATCACCAGCAACCTGTTGTTTTTTTCCACCTAATGCTTCATTAGCACCTTTAAGATCCTTGTTAAATTCCTTGAGAGAATAGGAGGCACACCCTCCAAACATTATCACAACACTCAACCCCATCAAAACTACCTTATACATCATTTTCTCCTTATTCATAAACTCATCAGATTCCCATAGCCCTGGGCTTTAATTTCTTGCTCCAATTTTCGCACTGTTTCCATATAGTTATCACTTCTTTCTATATTTTTAAAGAGGCTTTCAAAAACAACTGCCATCCGATTTTTTACCTTATTGATATCTTGAAGTATCTGCTTTCTGTTATTTATGGCATCCTTATTAGCTTTACTTGAACTTCTTTGAATTTCTGCTGCCAAATTTACTCCCCCTATCCACAAAATATGATTTAGCATGATTTTTGTTTGCATATATGCAAGATGCAGGGCTGTTTGATTTAACAGATCACTTTGATCGCTTAGAGCGAGCGTCGTTAAGAACCGATAGATTGGAATTGGCTGCTGCTCAATAAATTTTTTATCACCCCCATCTAATGGTGTAAATGCTTTCATTTTATCTATTATAGATTTAAGTCTCGTCTCGTAAATCTTAACCATCCCCCCATTAAAATCCAACTCCTTGACTTTCTCTAATATTATCTTTTTGGTGCTGTCATTATATTTTACTGTTTTATATGCGATTTTATTTCCTAATACAAACGCTTCAATAACCTTGTCAATATCCTCCGACGGTGGGATATAATGTGTTGAAAAACTCTTTTTATCACCGGCGGCTCCTGGCATCGCTCCAACCCCAGAATCCGCGACAATGACATCACCGATAAGATATCGGATTACTCCGGTGAGTATCCCCTCCCCACTTTCTCCATCTTTTCCGAGAAAGTCCGAGGCATATTGATCCGTTTCATCGTTCTTTTCGATGGCTTTATTCAAAAATGATCCGTAGCCGATCTCTTCTGAAACCACGGTTTCGGCTTGAGCATTATTCCCACCTAAATAATATGCAGTTTTTTGTAGATAGCTATTAAAAGTACTTGTTTCTGTTTTTTGGTTTTCTTCAATCATATTATTTGATTGTCCACTTTCCATGTTTTCCTGTCTGGCATTGCTAAAAAATGCCATTGAGTCACTGGCAATCCTCTGACCTGCCGTACAGGTATCAAGATTAAAATTATTAATTGATTGTGCAAATGACTCTAATGTATCCATCGCCTCGGCACAATCTTTGCACAATGCGGTAATAGCTTGCTTAAATACATAGCCAGCGGCACTCAAACCAATTGCCTTGAGCTTTTCGACAAGATACTTTGGATCATTTATAAAGCTAAAACCTCCCCAATTCGCATCTATCCCACCACAACCAACAGTTAGCCGGGGTACTTCAACATGTCCTAGGCTAAATGTTCCTTGCCCATTTAGCTTTAGTGTTTGAGAGCCTAATGTGTAATAACCTCTTGTTTGAGATTTGAAATATCCACCGGACTCAGTCGCCCCGGTTACGAGTCCATTGCTCCAAGATGCCAAACTACCGGCATGAGTAAGATTAAGACAAATTAAAATTATTATTATTATCCTTAGCAGCATGATAGCTCCCTTGCTATTGGTTTCAAAATTTGCTATAATTATTCTGTTGTGTTTCTCCAAAAGAGACCTCACACAGATTGTTTAGCGGCTCTATCAAAGGAGCTGCATCCCTAAAACCACCCTTCCCCTTTTCCTATAATTTTACTTTTTTCGGCAAATCCAAAATATCTACTATCAAAGCTATATTTGTGCGGCGCATGTGCAAAAAATTTACCTTTTGGAATGGCTCCATCAAATTTAAAATTTTCAATTTTTTTTAAATTTGAATCATAATCACGTGCAGTACTTATATAGGTGCCATTACAATAATATTTTTTATTTTTAACTACCAAAACATCCCCCTCATCACATGCGAGATATTTAATCATACCGGCACCTTTCTTGTACCCATATGCGGGGAGACCGGAGTAATAAAAACCTACAATATCCCCCCTCATCACCTTTTTATTTTTCTTATCGACAAGCAGAAGATGATACGGAATTGAGTCTGTTGGAGAGATGGCAAGCATATATTTTTTATGTACCATATAAGTACTTAATCCAAATACCCCAATTATTATAAATACGGCAATTAATCCTTTTTTATTTTGTTGCATCATCTATCTCCTGTGTAATATCAAGGGTATTATGTTTAGAAAACACTGCCCTACTATTAAATATTGTTATTTTATTTACTTTTGATAGTTTTGCTAAATATGTTTCTATTTTTTTAATATATTTTACATACTCTTCTTTTGCTTCTTCTATGGCTGCTAACCCTGCTCTTTCTTCAATTAATGCATCCACCCTCTTTTTCTTTGCCGTATATAGCTTATTTATATCAACTGTATAGATGACGTTCTGGCTACGATAAAAATCGTAAGTAAGTATCCCCATACCGGTTATAAATATATTTATGATTACGGCAATTGCTATATTCTTATTCATAAACACCTCGATTTTTTAAAATTTGATCTATGGCATCACCCCGACTTAAATTTTCTCGCTTCATCATCTCTCTGATAGCTTTTTTATCGTCTTTATCTGTAGATACCGTAAGCAAAAAGGACGGTTCAAAAATAAACCGCACAGGTATCTTGTTCTCATACGGATCAAAGACCATAAATTCAGAATATTGTCCTTTAATGCCTTGAACGGTTCGTATATTATTTTTATCTATATCATCAAACTCAAACAGCCCGCTATTGATAACCAAATTTCGCGCGACTTCTTTTTGCTTGCCAAAGAACCCCCACGCAGAATTTCCAAGTACAACATCTCCAATCGGGTTTTTCTTTCTCGAAATTGTGTCAACATAATCATTAAAACCCTGTGAGCCTACTATCATTGCAGCACCATGTTTTCGATATGTACGATATGCTTCATCCACCTCATGATCAAGGTGTGGATTTTTCCCCATGTGTTTATGAAATTCATCTATTAACGCTAGTAGCTCTTGCCCAACTTCGCCGTTATAAACTGCTTCGCTAAAAAAGTAGTTTGCTATAAAAATTAATGAAACTCCAAGGTCGTGATCATTTCGTAATTTTGTTAAATCCACCCCTACTAAATCATGGTCAAAATCAAATTTAGTTTCCCCAGTATAAAATTTTTCATATTTTCCACCCTTACAAAATGGGGATATATGAATAGCGAAGTCCTTAAGTCTAGGATCACCTTCTGCTAAAAAATCATCTCTTATATCCGTAATTTCCATTTTTGCCCCAAGACCATCATCAATGTAAATTTTTTTAATGGTACTTTCTATTTTTCCACTAATGTATTTAAACTCTTTATCCCTTGTTGTTACCTCTTTATTGGCCCCGATCATATATAAAAAAGAGGTCAAGAAGCTTAAATATTCTTCTAGCTTTTCAACATTTTTAATAGTTGCAAAAGGATTAAAAGATATTGGTTCTTTAATATCAGGTTGAATAAACACCCCCCCAACCTGTTCTATTAATGAGCTATAACTATCTCCCATATCTAAAATAAATGCTTTACCACCTCTTGCATAGTGACAAAATAATATCCAGTTCAATAGTGCTGATTTACCCGCCCCGGTTGTGCCTAGCATGTAGGCATTAAAGCCTTCAGAGGTTTTAAATAGATCTACCCCCACCAATTCACCCCTGCGAGAAACGCCAAGTATGTGCGGATAGTTTCCATTCCAATCCGCCTCAATGGGCAAAAATGGGGTAATATTATCAACGAATAAATAATAGGGATTTGCTTGAATTTTAGTAAAATAATCCCCCCCAATACCAAATGGTATTGAACTTAAAAATAGGTTATGATGAACAAATGCCGCCGGTGTAATTTTTATGGATCCAAAACCGCTATCCCAAAATCTTTCAACCCTTTTTGCGTTTTCAAAGGCAGATTGTTTATCATTTCCAGCGACCATCACGGTAATATCCATTTTAAAAAGAGGTTCATTTTTATTAAGCTTTGAGATTACGCTATTAACTTCTTTCTTTTTTTCATTTAAAGCGGTGTCCGTGTTTTTTGTCACGGATCTATTAAGGTGTTTCTGAACTCTTTCAACCTTTGTCACCTCTTTTTCATTGCATCGCTGAAGATTAAGTGAAATTATAAAACTATCATTGAATTGCTTGTCGTTTAGTGTTCCTGTTTGAATATCTCCTATCTTCAAAGAAAAATCAGTTATATCCACCCCCTCATAATCAGTTATGGGTAGTTTTTGTAACGCCAGTGCTATCCACGTTTTGCCTTTTATTTTATCTTCATCATCAAGAGTTCCTATTTCAAAGTATCTGTTATGAACCCTTAGCGTTTGATTAGCAGCAACAGATTGTTTATTTAGATATCTGAAGTTATCATAGGCTGGGTAATCAGAACTAGGGATATGCGGATTAAAAAGCTCATAATAAATCTCTTTTAACTTTTTAAAGTCAAGCTTCTCAGGGAAAAATTGGGATGTTTCTAGTGAATTTTCAATATCTTTAGCTATTTTTTTTATCTCATATTCATTTTTATGTTTTAATGTAATAAATACTCTAATATCTTTTAAAGTAGTTTTTATATTTTTTGTTAAAGGCTCATGTGTCTTTTGTTCTAAAAATTTTACAAATCTTTTTACAATTTTTTGAACGGCTTCGTTATCTCTTTGAAGATGTTCGTGCTCCCATAATTTCAAAACTCTATCAATATTTTGTGACCCGTAGAGTTGTATTTGTATTAACATATCATCCGGTACGCTGTTTAAAATGCTTTCAAATTTTTCTTCACTGCTCGTACCTGATCTCAGTAATGGTTGTATTTCAAATCCAATCCCAAAGTATCCGTCATTACATTCAATATAGTTTTCATATTCTACTGTCGGTTTTATCCATGAGGAAATACTGTGTTTACTAAAAATTGCATTGGTTGTTGCCGATGGTAAAGAAGTAAATTCGTCTGTGTCGATGAGCTTGGTAAAGATTTGTCTTACATTAATCATTTAACCCACCGATAAGATCTTGAATGTTATTAATGTCCTTATTGATTTTCTTCCAACTTTTTTCTTTAATAACAATATATTTAAAGCTGCTATCATGCTGCACCTGGTTAAGTTCATACGGGAGCATCACCCCCCTCATAATTATTTCCTTTGTTCTCGTGGGTTTTAACGTTTTCAATGAATTTATTACTAAAATATTCTCTGTTTCTCTCTTGCTCTTATTTTCATCAACAAACTCAATGATGCGCTGCATCTCTTTATCTACCCCCCCCTCCCTCTCTTTAACTATAGGTTGCTTTGCACACCCTCCAAACATTATCACAACACTCAACCCCATCAAAACTACCTTATACATCATTTTCTCCTTGTCTCAACTACTATATTCCCCACTACAACACTCATATAGCCATTTCGTTCTTTCAATTTCACCCAAGGATATCCCTCTTCATTCACAACGGTGTCCGTAATTTCCACTTTATCACCTCTTCTCGCCCACCCCACCACATTAGATTTTAAAGATGGTTCGCTTCTTATATTTGCCACCGCTGTGCTAATTTCAAAATAATTTTTATTTACATACTCTTCTTCGTAATTTTTTCTAATTTGTTGTGTATTAAATGAATAAATTTTAGATTCTATGGTGCTAATTGAACTTTCCACTGTTGAAACACGTTCTTTTAAAGAGATAACTTCTTTTTCTGTAAATTCATATTTATCCAATAGTTTATCTACCGCTTTTTTAAGATAATCTAATTTTATATATGTCACCTCATCAATATTCCCAAAGACAAAAACACAACTCAAACATAGTATTACTAAAAATTTCATTCTACTACCTCAACATCCACATCACCGGCTTGCACTTGCAGCTCGTAACGATTAATTTTATAAATAACAACATCCCTTTTCTTGTCGGGGTGTTCTCTCTGGTATGCATAGCTATACGCATCTTTAATATTCTCACTTATTCCTTTACAACTCCCTCCCGGCTCCTTGGAACAATCAAATTCAGTTTTATACGGCAAGATACCGCTACAGCCAAAGAACCCTAAAACCATCACCACTATTAAAAAAATATTTTTCATTTTGAACCTCTCATGTACTGTGATAGTTTTTTCATATCAGCACCCTTAATGATATCAATGATTGTATTTTCTTTTATATCTTTGATTAAAAGAATTGGTGTACCACTTATGCCTAAATCTTTCACCAATTTTTGCATCTCATTTAATTTCCTCACTGCCGGATTATCTTTAGAGTGGTCTTGCTCACTGATTGCCGCACCCTCTCTTAAAAGTTTTATCTGTGCTTTAAGTTCTTTATCTTTTTGGAGCATCCACAATACTTTATTTCTTGCTTTTGGGTGAAGTTCCGTAATTGGATTAAATAGATAATAGACAACAATATCTTTTTTGCTTAAAAAATTATCAACACTTACACAAAATGGACAATCAGGATCAGTTATTAAAATTATTTCGTAATCCCCCCCTCCCTCACCGTAAACTACTTTTTCAGCAATTTTCAATCGTGTTGGTAAATTTTTCATTTTATTAATATTTACCAATTCACCCTTATCATCCACCCCCGCTAGAATATTTTTTTTAAGATATTCTGTTATATTTCTCCCTTTATTATCCATAATTTCCCCAAAAAATATTAATTTTTTAAAGGGATACACATAAATAAATTTTTCATTCCCCATCATCACAATGTATAATCCATCAATAGGAGTTTTTTCAACTTTTTTAATTTTTGTGTTGGGAATAATGCTCTGTACTAAGTCAAATTCTTCCTTAATTACCTGTGCATAAAAAACTGTAAACACCCCCATCACCACTATTAAAAAAATATTTTTCATTTTATTGCCTTTTTATAATAAACTCTTGGATATATATATAGTCCTCTTGACAAGGTTACCGCAACGAACCTGCCACCTTTAATTTCAACAACAGGTTCAATAGATTTTATATTTTCCATCAGAAAATCTTTAATGGTTGAAGATGCTTCACTCACCCCGGCACCCGCCCCGGCAATCATTAGCGAATTTGCATTAAAATCATAGCCTGTTGTTGTGCCTAAACTGCTAGTAGACGTTACTCGGGCACTCTCTCTGCCAAGTTCCCCAACTCCTTCAGCGATAGATAACCAGATTGTGTTTTGTAGCAGCTTATCTTGCATCGTAACAATATCCCCATTAAGCCCTAGCTTCCCATCGCCCTCTTCATCGCTTATATACCCATCCAATGGTACGTCCATAACCTTATTATTATCGTTGATACAAGAAATCCTCCTTGTTCTCAGGTACGCCCGTTCGTTGCTCCTTTTTGCTTCAGCTTCAGCCAATATTCTACAGCCTCTTAAGTCAAACAGTTTTCGATTTGGCAATAGTGACAAACCCACAATCGTGTAGGTGCTAGGTACTAAATCATTTTTCCCATTTTTTAAAGTGGAGGCATCAAATCCTTGTTCAAGATAGGCTACAGTAATTGTTCCTGCCGGTAAAAAAAAAGCATCTTTGGGAACCTTCTCGCCCTCTTCATTTTTTTGTTCTGTTGAGCTATTAACTTCCTGATTTAAAGAAATAACCATAGATTCCTCTACTTCTTCATATTCAAAAGACTCTTTTTTTTCATCGCTATTAAATAATTTTTTAAATCCGCTTCCATCTGGCGGCTTAGGTAATTCATTTGGGAATTTTGAAAATATATTTTCAAAATTCTTATTTCCATTATCTTCAGAGGGAGGATTTTGCAAGAATGTATCTCGATTTTGTTTTTGCATCAGTCCTTTAATATTTCTCACTTCATTTTCTAATTTTTTAACATATAGTTGTGATTGTTTTGCCTTTAGCATAGCATCACGCATATCTTTTTCAGTCTTATTCATAAACTTTGTTTGAATAAGACTGTCCTCGCTGTCCACTAAGTCAAATTCATAGTCCAGATCACTTTTTTGTTCAATATGTGTTTCAACATCCACATCACCGGTCCCGCTTTTATCTTCCCCTAGACTTTTTATAAAAAAGATTATAAAACCAAAAAATAGTAATATTCCAAGAATTATCAAAACCATTTTGATTTTTTTTGCTTTATCACCTTTCATTTTTCACTCACTACTATTATTTTTGTTTCCTGATTTTTGGAGAGAGCTTCTCCCCATCCTGAAACCAGTCCTATAAATACTTTATTTTTAGCGGGGAGATCAATAAACTCAAATTCACTTATTATTACCCCATCACTTTTACTTATTAACGTATATATGTGTACATTATAAATTCCTCCAAACCAGCTTTGTATATGTCGTGTTTGGTACCTTGAGGTTTCTTTTGTCCTTTCATAAAAATCTTCTACTGTATAGCCTTTAATTGGGCTACCCCTCCCCGCCAATCTTGCAAGATTTAAAATTTTTGTATTCCTCGGCTCTTCGAGGTCTTGCATAATAGATTCCTCTATTTTCTTTGCGCTATTCCTTATATAAAATGTATCTTCCTTTACTTCACCAGGTATAAAATTAATAGCATAATTTGTTTTACTTTTTTCTCCTACAAACCATACTTTTACAATATTGCCTTTATAGGTAATTCCATCTCTTTTTTTAGTAACTTTATTGCCATCTTTCGTAATTTTATATTTAATAAAAGGGTTGTATCTGAAATAAATATTTTTTCCATTTCGGATGATATTAATATTTTCTTCTTTTGGAGATATAAATTCACCAATTTTTTCATCAAAAATTAAATGTGTTAGATTCTTTTTTGAAATTTTTAAATTAATTGTCCTCCCCTCCCATTTTACTGTTTCCACCGCACTTAGCTGTTTCCACCCTAAAACCATCACCACTATTAAAAAAAATTTTCTCATTTTCAACCTTTTATCTTCTTTTTTGTAACGCCCAGCAAAAGAAATCCATGCTGCGGGGTGTAAGTATAATTTATTTTTACAATTATTTTTTCGGTATCCAAGAGAGTGTTTCTTACAAGTTTACTCGCTACTCCCTCAACAATTATTTCCGACTTTTTTACTTTTATATGAGAAGGGTGAAAAATTTGTGTAATCCCATTTTCTTTTATCCTCCTCACATCTGCATCTAATTTTATTTTTATTTCAGAAAAATTTGACGTTTCTACAAAGGGTAAAATTTTATGAAACCGATTTTTAGCGTTACTTGGTGTATAATGTTGTGTCCATAGTGCTATCAATTCCCCAACTCTTCGTAAGTTTTTCACTTCAATTTCCCCATTATCCCAACCCAACTCAATAGGTTTGTCAATAGGAAATGCTGGTTGTAACAATGTTGGCTGATTCATAGCACTATGAATTAGCATCCAAACTAAAATTACAATAACAATCCCAAAAAACCCATTGAGTAAAGTTGAAACTATCAAATAAAATTTTGATGTTTCTAGCTTACGTCTTTCTATTTTTCCATTCATCCAGCAAATTCTTTAATATTATGTTTAGGTACGTCATTGCTTTTAAGAAGTCCTAATTTGTATTTAGCGTGAGAGATGAAACTACGCGAAAAGTGCTTTTTCAACGTAACCATCGCCCCCACCAACTCCCACCCGACATAAATAATCAATGCTTTGAAGCCGAATGGTAACGGAAATGAAAAGGCCAATACAACTGCAATAACCACCGGTAAAAAATCTGTAATTTCATGATTTCCAACGCTGTATTTAGGTTTAATTGTTTGTTGTATTTGCTTTTTCATGGTTTAAAAAGTCGCCCCAGCTAAGGTTTGCGCTAGTGTTGTTAATGAAGCCATAAATCCTGCCGCAAGGACATACATAATAATTTTATTCCATACCCCACCCTCTTGAAAGAAAACCATCATTGCCTTTATTAACGAAATAGCTGCAACGATATAACCTAAGAAAGTATCTCCGAGAATTGTACTCAACAAGTTCCAGACGGGTTGAAATATCGCCCCTGTACCAGCAGTTGTAGCAGCAGTTGCCACAGCAGCGGATAAAATTAATGCTAACATTATTTTTAACATGCTATCATTCGTTACTTTACTTCTTAACTGCGTTTTAATCATTTATTTCTCCTTTTGTTAAAACTGTACTATGATAGCAATCTTAACCTTAAATATACAAATATTAATAAAAAAATTGTGCTATTTATGTAAAACTATAAAAAGAAATACAGTACAATCCTATAGCAGAACACCAATTTTAAAAATAAAGCATATTAGATGACAAATAATATCACTTTAAAAATACGAACTTTTTTTAATATGAGTTTAACTGAATATACAAAGAGCCGCGGTATTAATAATCTTGCATTACGAAATATTGTTTATTCAAAGAGTATTAAAGCTTGTGTATCCAAAAACAGCCATGCGTATAAAGTTAAAAAAGCACTTGTTGATGATGGTATATTAGAAGCAACAGAACTTGAGCTTGAGAAGAGAGCTAATAAAATGAAAATAAAAAAACTACGAAAAAAAATAATCGCTGAGATCCGTATGTCGCTTAATATGAGCATTAAAGAATATTTTGAGTTAAATAAAGAATATTTTGAGATGCATGATGTAAAATTAAGTTATTTATATGTTTTTTTAAGCGGGATCGGAACCGGTGACAGACCACATACTAAGTCATGGTATATTAAAAAAAAACTTAAGGAGGATGGTTTTTCAGAAAATCTTTAAACTCACCCCCCCCTCACCTATTAATATATTAGCTTCCCATAGTTTGTAATTTTTTCCTCTGTTTGGTTTTTACCTCTTGACATCCATATTTAGCCTTAATGTCCTCCATACTCTTTTGTTGAGGACTCTTCCCTTTCATCTCCCCATAATACCACATCTTTTTTTTACTAGCCCATTTAAAATTTAGTCCTTTAAGTATCTCTTTTATATTTTTGGTATCACCACTTAACCAAATCCATGTACCTATTACTTCTATAATTATATTTTCGAAGTGAAGTATTTTAGAAATTATTTTTTCTAATTCTAAGTCAAATTCACCATCATTTATAAAATTTAGTCCATGCTCTAGTATATTGTTATATACCTCGTTGAGTAATTTAAATACCTCGTTGCTCCCGCCAACATCAGGATGTAGCTTTTTTGCTAACTCTTTATATACTTTCTTGGCTTCATTGATGCCCTCTATACCCTTAAACTGTTCTTCTATTTCTGATTTTGTCATCATTTTCTCCTTTATTTTTAGTTCATTGAATGACTTTCTCTTGTTGGATTTTTGATTGAGTTTTTATTTATTCCATTATTTCACTAAAACAGAATTATCTCTTTCAAAAATCTCTTTCTCCCGTCATCATTTCGTGTATCGTTTTTATGAGTGTAGTGTTTAAAAAAACATTTGGGATAAGATAAAAAGCATTTTTATTGATTCGTCAATGTTCTCTCGAAGAGACTTGTTTTTAAAAAAATGTAGTGAAGAAAAATATTAATGGAATGATGATGTGTTAAGTGATCATTTGTATTGAAATTTAGTTTTAGTGAGGTTAGTAATGGGATAGTTAATGGAAGTGGTTGTCAAACCACATCATATTAAAGAATTTATGCCTTTTTTACATGTAAATTTTTCCTTACTATTAATCCCACAATATTATTCTCTCTACTTGCAACTTTCCAGAATAGAGTTTTAAGTGTCCGTGATGTTGTGCATCAAACACCCCTTCCAAGAACACATATTTATTGTGCAGCTCCCTATAACAATCCTCATCAAATTCAAGCCACAATGCATTTTTTGTAATGCCGTGTTTTCCATCGCCCTCAGAGAGATAGAGAGCGTTTCCTTCAAAATTTACATGTAAAAATCCTACAACGCGCACTTGTTGCCGATGATATTTTTGAGGGGTGGCAATCAACTGAATCACGGATAAATGTGCACTCTCTCCAGATCCAAGGGTAAAAATACCAATTGTTATTAGTAATAATGTTATTCGTTGTAGCATATGCCGGTATTCCTTTTTTTTAAAACTCAAGCTTAGATTGTTTAATCATTGATTTTAGTGATGCCGCCCCATAAATTACAGAGTACAATTCTTCTTTTTTGGCTTTATAACCGGTGTTTTCCAGTAGTTCATTATTAAATTTCTTATCGTATATTAAAGCTGGCACCCTATCAATTTTATATTGCATAAAAATTTTTGGATTAATTTGTATAGTAACCGCATAAACACCCTCATCTTTTTTTATCACCTCGTTAATAAACTCAATAGTTTTTTTAACTTTACTAATTCCCCCAATAAATCCGTTTAAAACAACTTCTATTTCTGGAAAGTCTGTTTCTATTTGCCTCAAATAATTTTGAATTAATGATTTTGGCATAGAGGAGGAAATACACAAAAAATATCTCTCTTTCTTCTGAAAGACATCGCCCACCCTTTTATTTATTTCCTCCTCGCTAAGACCATATGCAGCTAAATCAATTTTTTTATCAAAAAGAATATTTTGTGTAGCCTCATCAACCCTCTTTAGGTGTTCACCACTTTTTGTATATTCACTTATTTTTCTTGCTTCTTTTGTATCGTATGTTTTATAAACATTTGATACATTAAAATCAATATCATCATCTTTCTTTTTTGATAAATTAAAATCAAAACCATCTCTTTTTTGAAAATTGAATTTTTGAAAATCTACCTCAACACCCCCTAAACCACCCTTTCCATACTTTTGTTTAAATATTGCTGTTTTATTATTATCCCCCATAAGAGGCAAGCAAAAAAATAATATACTAAAGCACGCAACAATCTCTTTTTTGAAACATAAGAAATCCAAAATTATCCACTCCTATCGACGGTAAATTTGTTAAGATGCTCCAAAAAAGAGCATCTCTCCCAATTGGCATACACATAAAATGGCTTTGAGGTAAAAGCAACTGTAATCTAAAATTATCTTTATTCCAAATCGGTTGATAATGTTTGCCACATAGGGCAGAAATACCACCTCCATTAAGCAGAATTCCTTGTCTATTCATTTTAAAAATAAGGTTTGCTGCAATACTGGCAGCATCTTCAACAACATTTTCTTGTGCAACATTCCCTGTCATTGGGTAAACACCACCCCAAGAGCCTTTGCACCAAAACAGCGTTGAGAGAGGGGTGGTTACATTTGATGCCACACTATCCGCAATACATGCCATCAAAGCTACAATATTCCCAAATAACAATGCTTCGGGGTTAATAAAAAAAGCTAATTCGTCATCACTCCAAAGTGGATCTATTTCTGTAATGTATCCAACATCATATGCGGAGGATGCTAAACAAGCAAAGTCCGTCATAATTTCTAACATCGTAAATAGTGGATAAATATAATAATGTGCTTGCATGAAAGTACGATTACTTAATTGTGATCTGGTGCCTCTTTGAGAGAGTGCATAGCCTACTCCTAGCTGTGCTCCAATAAGTGGAAAACACCAAGGGGTTTTTACCACTTCGATAAAGCGATTAGGGTTCCAATATCCCCACGGTATTCCTACTCTGGGAACCGGTGTACCACAAAAACAAATGGGAGTTCTAATAGTGGCACTTCCATCCATGACCGGGGCCATTCCAATAGGTACTCCAGCAACATACATGGGAAACATACAAGGATAACAAGTATCTTTAATAACTTTTAAAAAGTTACCTGGCATGGCGCAATTAAAGGCGTGAGATTGTGTCAACCCTAAAACCATCACCACTATTAAAAAAAAATTTCTCATTAAAAGTCTTCCGGTTCTGGAAATATTAAAGTTGGGCTAAATCTTGTATTCTTTTCATATTTCGCTTCAATTTCGCCAATCATTATAGATTTTCCATCTATCATTTTAACTACTTCATCTCTTGAAAATATATATCCCCCAAGAGGCTTAGGTGATAAATTCATAAAAAATGAACATCCAATATTTTTACCGTCTTTATAAACATTTTTCTCACATTTAATGAGTGGAACATCTGACTCAATTTTTTTAATGGTACCTTGACAAATTGGACATAATAATTTTTCCTGTTTTGACATGTGTAAATCCTTTTAATCTTTTATTTTAGCTACCGCCTTTTTATGGGGTGCTTTTTCTAAATTAATATTAAATTCATAGACATATAAACTTCTGTTTTTTTCCTGTTTAATTATTGACGGTGTATGTCTTAATTTCCATCTATTATGAATTTCTTTTGTGTAAAAATAAATTGGTGCATTAATTTTTCTCATTATTTTTACAATTTTTCCATCAGTTATTAAAATTTTAAAGTTTCTATTATTTATTAATTCTTTTTTTATTAACCATTCTATTTCATTTTTATTATTTCCATTTATTACAACAATATCTTTAGTTAATTTTATATAATCTTTAGGATCAACTATATAGCCCTTTGGAAATAATATGCCACCCTTCCCATCAGGTATATCAAATTCAGTTTTATAACTTGTATTTAATTCCCAAACATTGTCTATAATTGCCGGCTTCAATTTTATGCCTGTATTTGGGGTTAAATTTTCTAATTTATTTTTACTTTCTTCTTGCCATATTGCAATTTTTTTGTTAAGAGCTGAGGGATCGCCATTTATTTTTTTATTTATTTCAATGATTGGGTTAGGCTCAACGATTGGATATGTTTCCCCTGCTGCTATTAAAAAAATTGGGAGTATTAATAATAAATATTTTGATGTCATTTTTCAATCTCTACTTTTATAATATTTTCATATACAAATTGTATATTATTAAGAATTTTATTTTTTGTAGTAACGCCCCCAGCAATTCTATAAAAGTGTGGCTTATTTTTATTGTCTTTATATGCCATCCAAACTGAGGGAGTTATTTTCTCATTTAATTTTTCATACAGATTTTTATTATTTTTTACATCAACTCTTTTAATTATCATTTTTGGAAAATCTTGCTCAATATACCAAAGTACTCTATCTTGAGATGTTATTTCGAGAACTGGTGCATCTCCATAAAATGCTATTAAAACAATTTTTGATGTCAATTCTTTAATAAGTTGATTTTGTAATTTTAATTCTGATTGTTTTCTCGCTTTAGATGCATAACCGCTTTTTGATATACCACTACTTAAATCAAGTTCGGGATTTTTAAATAAAACAATTTGCTGTCTTTTCTGAAACTCACCGGCATTTTTTATCATAAAATTATTAAGTATAATCCAATTTTTTATATTTTCGTCTGTTTGGATCATAACTGCTTTATTTTTAGCAGCTTCTAATGCTATCCCAAATTCTTTATTAGTGAGTAATTTGGGATTTATAAGTGCTTTTTTGATTAGAAGTTCTTCATCATTATTTTTATTTTTTTCTTTCGTGGAATTATTATCTGTAAAAAAATTATCTTGATATCCAAAGTATCCCGATAATGTATTTGCGCTAATAAAACTACTTGCAACAGCAATAATGAATAGTACTCTTATTTTCATAACGCCCATAATAACACATTTTTCCTTAATTAATTTTTGTATATTATAAATTAAACTTTTTAAAAATAAATGAGTATAAAGGAATGATTTTATATTGCAATCCTCCCTCTTGATGTTTTAATAGTTTTATAGGTTTTAATAGTTTTATAGGTTTTAGGGTATTCAAAACATCGTAATATAGGGGAGTAGAGAGGTTGAAAGGCAACTTTTTTATAGTGAAAGGCAACTTTTTTATAGTGAAAGGCAACTTTTTTATAGTGAAAGGCAACTTTTTTATAGTGAAAGGCAACTTTTTTATAGTGAAAGGCAACTTTTTTATTATAAGGTTGCTTTTTTAATTTTTTTAAGCTATTATTTTTTAACAATTTTTTTATTAAGGGTTTGCCGGTGAAAAATGATTTAGTTATTAAAGATAATAGATTATTACAGGCTAAATTTACATTAACAAAAACTCAATCAAAATTTATGGCTTATATGGTCAATAATATAAAAAAAGATGATATTGATTTTTTTACGTATTCTCGTAAAATAAAAGATGTATTAGAAATATTAGAAATTAAAATTGAAAATATTGATTGGCTTAGACTCGTATTAGAAGAATTACTAACTAAGTTGGTAAGAATTGAAAATAATGATTTGGTAGATGAAGCCACAACGTTGTTAAGCTATTTCAAAATAAAAAAAGAGATGGGAATTATTGAATATAGATTTGATAAATCAATGAAACCTTTTTTATTAGATTTAAAAGATAATTTTACAAAATTGAGTTTAGAAAAAATTCTTAGTTTTGACAGTATTCATTCTATAAAAATGTATGAATTACTCCAGTACAGGATAGGACTATTAAAAAAATATAGAAATCAAGAAAACCTAGGAACATTTATTGTTGATATCCAAGAGCTTAAAGAGCAACTTGTGGGGAATTACAAAAAAGGGATTATTATAATTCCAAAAAGCTATGAAAGATTTAGTAATTTTAAACAGAAAGTTTTAGATGTGGCTTATAAGGAACTTAAAGATAAAGGAGAATATTATTTTGAATATTACTCTTTAAAAACAAACCGAAAAATAACCTCTGTAAAATTTGAAATTCATAAAAATCATCGTCTCCGCAATCCTCAACCTGGGATTAAAAAACTTCATTCTTTAGATGATCTAAAAAATCAACTAAAAAAATTAGGAAAGTTTTATTTTAAAAATAATTCAAAAATAATTTATAGAATAAAAAATAATCTTGTATATAAAGATGAATCAATAATGAGGACAGAAGAAGCTCTTTCTCTTCTCCATGAAATTTTGAAAAATATAAATTTGGTATCACCAGTTAGCCAAAATAATGAGACTAAATCTATCTCTATTTCATCTCAAAAAGAGATAGACTCAATTATAAATTATTTTCTAATGAAACAAAAAAATATAAATGGTAACTATCAGAGTAATCTTACTTTGGAAGAAAATAGAGTGAACATTCAAGATATATTAGAGACTGGATATTCCTATGACAATATTAAAGCTGCTATTGATTGGCTTTTTTCAATAAAAGGTGATTGGTACCGTCCTAATATTTATGATACCAATAAGTTGAGTGATAAGTTTAAGCAGATTATTGGTTATACTAAATCGTTTAGAGATTCGCGTACTAAACTTCCTGCCGGTATTTCTATTTTCGATTTATATGAAAATAAATAATCAATTGTATTAAAAATCACTAATTGAATTGTCATCATGATTAGCTAAAATATTAATAATTTCTTCATCTATATTAGTTATATCCACATCACCGGCTTGCTCATTTTTATATATATTGATTTTTTTCTTTTCTCTTTTAAAGGGTTCCCTTTTTTGAGCATCATCTATTGTACTCCAATCGAAAACTTTTTTGACTTTAACAAAATCTGTTTCAACAAAATAGGCGGTATTAAGATATTCTGCTATTAAAATAGCATGTTGTTGAAACCACATTGCTCTAATTCTTGTAGTGTTAAGTAGTGGTTCTAGCTCTTGAGCAAATGTATCTTCTAAATTTCGTTTGGAGTACTTCGTTACAATTTCTTCGCCTCCGAGTAGTTTTACATAGTTTAGTGTTGTCTCGTCCGATATTTTATAAAACAATTTAACTGTACAGTTTGATAAAATTGAATTTTTGATAAAATCATCCTCTAGCTGAGATATATCTTGTAGTAAAAGACTAAATTTAACTCCAAACCCTGCCATTGTAGAAAGCATACCGGCGAGTTTTCGTGTGGCATAAAAAGAGACCTCATCAGCAAAAACCTCACAGTTTGCAATCCTCCCTTTGCCTTTTTCTTTTCTCACCACTTGGGAAATGTCAGTAAAAAGGATTTTAATCATCTGTAGACTTGAGCTGTTTTCCATATCCCCTTTAATGTACAAAATTTTCCCATTATAAAGAGCTTCCTTTACAGTATGTAAACTATGTATATTGCCCTCTAATAACAATTCAAAAATTTTTATATATATTATTTCTAATGCCGCGGTATTTTTAGCGTTAAACTCTAATTTCTCAATTAATTCTATTGTAAAATACATTTCGGATAATTTATCAATCCTGTTTTGGTTATGTTTTTGTTTTTGTAATTCTTCTTGTAGCTGCTTATAATTTTTTAAATCTTCACTTAAACATCTTATATATTCCATTAAAAAATACCAATCTCTTGGGTTATCTTCACCATTATAAATTACATTGAGAATTTTTAGTAAAGTCATTCTTTGATTAGATTTATAATGTTCTACTGCTGGATCATTACTTTTTTCTAAATCTAAAGCAACAGAAATTTTTTCCCAAATTTGAATTACTGTATCATCTTTATTAAATCCACTGTAACCAAAATCATGTGGATAGTTTACAATCAATAAATCATCTTCTCTATCTTGTCTTTGCAATTCTTCTAATATTATCTGTGGTGTAAAATCTTCCTGTTTTACATCAATATAAATCATTCCTTTTTTTTCATCTTGTAATACTTCAATTATTTTATTTCCGATTATAATACCTTTTCCACTACGTGTATATCCACAATACAAACGATGATTTATTGCAAACTTTGGAATATACATACCTTCATAATTATCTTCATCATTACGATACATTCCAAAAAATTCTTTTTCATCATCACCAATATTTTTTTTAGGATTGTATTTGTGTGGTTCATGATATAGTTCACTTTTAGCAGTATCAACAGAAGTTATTGCACGTCCAAGGTTTGAACTAAAGTGTTTTGTGATTTTTTTTTTCTTCTTTTTTTTAAATAAAAAATCGTACAGTGTTGTTAGCATTATGAAATCCTAATATTAATATCAATATAATTATAATATATTAATATTAAAAGGACTGACATGGCAGAAAATAAATTTATAGCGAAGTATCTTACAAATCGAAAAAAAAGTGAGAAAAAACAAAAAACACTTAGATTGTCTGTAGAGTTATTAGAGGCATTAGAGCATAATGCAAAAGTATTAAATGTATCTTCTTCTACTATTATAGAAGATGCCCTTATACACGTAGGTATGGATAAAAAGATTAATACGGTAATATAGAAACATAATATATAAGCATAATATACTTATATATTATTATAAGTAACCCTATTCTATGAGCATTTATCTATAAAATATATATAAATAAATGCTGAGTAGAGTCGAGTGTGGGCATGTTATATTAGTTTATATATAAAGTATCTATTATTTAGTATTTTGCAAAATGAGGATTAATTTTTCTAGAGAAATATCAAAATGTTTACAAACCATTATATACATTTGATTTTTATATTTTTCATAATTTGTTTTATATAGGTAAAGCATGGCATCTTGATTGTTTCTTTTACTTTTTTTTTCATCTAAGAGTGCATATAAGGTGCTAGTACTATCCACTTCAAGTATGTCTTTTAGGTCTTTAACTGTCATTATATGCTTTGGCAGCTCGCTTTGAAAGCAGTTATTTTTAACTCGCTTATAATAAGTTTCCCTACTGATGTTATTAATTTTACATACAGAAGTTACCGATTTTCCTTTGGCTATTTCTTCTGCCATCTTTTTAATTAAAACGTCGTCTATAACCGTTTTTTTTCTCATTATAAATCCTGATCTAGTTTATATTTTTTGTAGCTTTTGTAAAATCTTGCATAATAAGGAAAGTAATATATCTTCTTCTTTAGCATTTTAGATAAATTTTTTCCACCTCGATTGTAACATTCTACTATATGTATAATGTCATCGTATTGCTTACTGCAATCTTGTAAGACGGTTATGCTTTTATTTAAATTATAAACTGGATCAAAAATATTTTCTATTTCTTTTTTTGAAAAATTTGTTGTATTTATTTGACCTAATCCAACAGCAAAAGAAAAATTATTTTTCTTTAAATCGAACGCTATACTTTTAGCATTATCAAGATTATTAGGATATATTGAGACTATACTTTTATCATGATGAAATGCTTTACCACCAATAAGTACTTTATATTTTTTTTTATCAAGATTTTGAAAATAATCTACTTTTTCAGTTACTACAGAGATAGCCAAAGGCTTAAATTTGCTTTCAATATCAACTAATGCTAAAAGTATAGCGTTCTGAATTTTATATTTTTTACTAATAGATTCAACAGCACCTTGAAGCTGATTATTAAAGGTCTCATAAATCTGAATTAGATATCTTTCAAAATCCCTTGGGTTATCAATAGCACCCTCAAGAGGTTTAACAAGCATTTGATTAGTATTAGGATCCAGAATAAAAAATGTAGGAACCATTCGTACTAATAGATTATTGGCTGCTGCTTCTTCTTTTGTCATTTGGAATGGTTTAGTGTAATTTATAATAGCCTCGGAAAGTTTCGTGTCCTTTGATATTAAATTAATAGTATTCATGCAAGCTTCACAGTTCTTATCATAAACCATTATAAAGATTGGTCTTGAGTCCGCCAGTATGCTTAGTGATAAAACTAAGATTATATAAATTGCTTTCATTTTCGTGTCCTTATATATTAGTTTATATATAAAGTATCTATATTTCTATTATAGTACTTCCTCAAAAGATTCAAGATCGATTTCCGATTTTAGATCTTCTACCTGGTCAGTTTTAAAATCTAGTTCGTTGAGCCAGTCTTCAAATTCTTGACTTTTATCGCTGTCAATCCATCTCTCTGATCTATCCATAACCCATTCCTCGGCCCTTTCATGTTTCTCTCTTAAAAACTCCACCAATAAGTCCAAGGAGCTGTCTATGTTTTCAAGGTGTTGTTGTAGTTGTTGTTTTTCAATTTGAGTAAATCCTTTTTTCATTTTCAGTTCTTTATCATAGTAGGCAGGTTTTCCAAAGTGTCCACCACTTCATTAATTCCAATTATATTATCATTAAGGTTATCTAGCCATTTTAAATAGGCTTCACCCTCTTCACCCTCTTGCCATAAAGAGCCGCGTTCATTATAGTATTTTTTTGCTTCTTCATACGTTTTGTTTATTATTATTTTTGCTTCTTCAAGCTCTGTAATAATATTGTCTCTATAGTCAAATTCTATAATGATATTGTTGTCTATTAATGCTGCTAAGTTCATAAAAATCTCCTGTCATCAAAGAAGCATTAGCTCCCTTGATTTTCCTTTTTGTTTGAAAGATTTGTTAAGCGTTTACAAAAAAGATATGTTTCTGTATATTCTAAGCCTTTCTCGGTCGTTTTAACTCTTTGCGCTAATTTCCCCTCTACTATGACTTTTGAGCCTTTTTTGAGGTTGTTATGGGCGTATTCGGCTGTTTTCCCAAATGCCGATACTTCAATAAAAATGGTATTTTCTTTATCATCATTATTTGCTATCGTTAAGAAAGCGACGCTACTTTTATCTTTGTTCCCCTGAATAAAATGAGGATTTCTTGTAATGTGTCCTAAGATTGCCGTTGTGTTCATAAAGTTTCCCTTAATTTAGATTGTTTGTATCCCAAAGGATGCGTATATTATAACGTATTATTCATACTTTGTCAAGTAAAAAGTATATAAAATAATATAATTTAGAATAAAATGTATATAAAGAATATACTAAAT
>Ga0256834_1000371_pt1 | contig 32676 bp, 30 predicted proteins | sample 4281140metaG_FD_190536 | JGI IMG/M metagenome (GOLD analysis project Ga0256834, IMG submission 190536) | Hydrothermal vent microbial communities from East Pacific Rise, Pacific Ocean - 4281-140 | ecosystem: Environmental > Aquatic > Marine > Hydrothermal vents | place: Pacific Ocean: East...
GATAATCCAAAAAGTGTAAAAAACGGCGAAACGATAGAATTTAGAGCCGATAAAACTCATATTTACAAATCAAAAACGCCGAGTGTTTTAATCGTAACTATTTTTTATCCTAAAAAGATGTATTTTCAAGAAGACGTTTTTGTAGACGTGTTTGATGAGGAGGTTTATGAGAGGCTGAATAATTTAATTAAAAAAGGAGTCGGAATTATCAGGGTTATTGCAAAACACGATAAGTTTGACGCCCCGAACGTAGTAAAAAACGAACACGGGATATTTATTTACGGCAAATTTGAAGTTAAATTTAACGAGCCTCTTAGTATCAGAGATTTTGAAAGACGTGAAATTTTGGAAAATTTCAGCGAAGATAACATTTACGCGGCTTATCTTGCCTTGATAGGTGAGGTGGAAGCGGCAAAAGAGCAGATGGAAAATTGATAGTTTATAATGGGGAATGGAAGCAGTGAAAAGTAGAGAAAAAAGGATAATATTTAAAGGCGTTGATTGAGATTATGTAAACATAATTAATAAAAAGGTTAAAGAAGCGGAACAATTGCGAATTTAAACGAAAAAAATACGGCAAAAAAATCACACAAAAAAGCGGAAGCGGTCTGTGATTTTTAGTATTTTTGAAGTGAAATAAAATTCGCTCTCTTGAGGAGCTGATTTACACGATTTTTATTAATTCCGAGGAGTATTTTATGAAAAATAATAATTCTTTTAAACCGGAAAGTGCTGATAATAAAAAGGGTCTTATCGAAATGATAGGAGCCACTTTCATATGGGGTTCTACGCCGCTGATGTCCATATGGTCGGGTTTGCCAAGCGGGGTATTTGTTTTTTTTAGGGTGGTATTCGCTTTTCCTTTTATATTTTATTTTGCGATAAAACGTGCGGGAATAAGAGAATTTTTTAAACTAAAACCTTTTTGGCCTCTGTTTGTAAGCGGCATAGCCCTTGGTGTAAATTGGGTCTTTTTCTTTTGGGCGGTAAATACGATTGATGTTGCGAGTGCTGTTAGTATTTATTATTTAGGTCCTATAATTTCCATGCTTTTGGCTATTTGGTTTTTGAAAGAAAGAGGAAATTTTTATATTTATATTTCCGGTGTTTTGGCGGTAATAGGAGCGGTGGTGGCAGCCGGAGGTGTTCATTTTCAAGAAGGGATAATAGTGGCTTTTTTAGCTGCCGTTAGTTACGGGGCTCTTGGGTTTTTTTCAAAAATTGCCACAATGCACCATAGAGCCGTAGCCGTTACGGCGTGGCAGATTTTGATATCGATTTTTATAACGGCTCCTTTTTTATTTTTGAATGATTGGCATTTAAGTTTGCAGGGGATAATAGTGGCTTTTATTACGGGTGTGATTCATACGGCTCTTGCTCTTTTTTTGTGGTATGACGCACTTAATTACATAAAAGTATCAATCGCTTCTATTTTGCAGTATTTGGATATCGTTTTTGCTATGATATTGGCTTTTTTATTTTTGGGGCAAGTTCCTCAAATTCATCAAATTTTAGGAGCTGGACTTATAATAATTGCGGGGATTTTGAGTACGTTTAAAGAAAAAGCTAAAAAATAGGAGCTTCTTCTTTTAATTCTTGTTTCGGAGGAGGGGATATTTTTGTAAATAGCTCTTTGTGTCCGTTAATTTGGAAATATTTTACGCCTTTTGGTACTTTGAATTCTCTTAATAATTCAGGGTGGATTTGTAATAGTTTCGTGTAATATCTTTTGAATACAGGAGCTGATACACTACCTCCGGCCATTCCTTTTCCGAGTGATGTGGAATCGTCGTTTCCAAACCAAATGATAGTTTCGGTATTAGGAGTAAAACCGCAAAACCAGGCGTCTTTATAGTCGTTTGTAGTACCCGTTTTTCCTGCTATTTGTATACCTTTTACTTGAGCTTTTCTTCCCGTACCTTTTTTTACAACGTCTTGCATAATATTTATCATTAAATATGCTTGATAATCGGGCTGTATTTGTTCATGTTTTTCTTTAAATTCGATTGTTTCGTTGTTTTTTATATTTACTACTTTGAGTACGAGTCTCGGGTATGTTTTTACTCCGTAATTGCTTATTATCGTATAATATTTACTGAAATTCCAAGGACTAATTCCGAGACTTCCGAGAGTAATGGACATATCGTGAGGGAAATTTTTAAATCCGAACTCTTCTAAGCCTTTGATAATTCTATCAAGTCCTATCGACATTACGAGGTTGATTGTCGCGAGGTTTCTCGAGTGTACGAGAGCTTGTCTTAGGGTAATGAGTCCTAAAGTGTTTTTTTCATAGTTCTTAGGTTTCCAATATTTGTCTTCTTCAGGTGTGTCGCCCGGGATTTTGAACGTTCTGCTGATATCCGGAATCATACTTGCCGGATTGTATCCTAAATTTAGAGCTATTTGATAAATAAAAGGTTTTATGGCACTTCCTACACTTCTTTTTGATTGAGTGACGCGGTTAAATTCACTTTTTTCATAATCAACACCGCCTACGAGAGCCAAAACGTCACCCGTTTGTTGGTTTATCGTAATTAACGCTCCGTTTAATTGATTCGGGTCTAATTTTTTATTTTTCTTAAGTAGTCTTTCATAGTTCCATTTTACAGCTTCTTCAGCCGCTTTTTGAGTTGGAAGGTCTATGCTTAGATGAATATCGTATCCTCCGGACAATAAATTCGGAAACTCTTTTTTGAGTTGTTTTATTGCTGTATCGACTGCGTATTGGGCTTTTGGGGTTACCATTTGTTTATAGACTTTCGGAGTTTCAAGCAATGCATTTCTGTATTCTCTATCTGTTATCCAGCCGATACTATACATTCTTTTTAAAATCCAATTAGCTCTTTTTAAATTCAGCTCGTAATGTTTTGTAGGATCATATAATGAGGGGCCTTTCGGAAGAGCTATAAGCATAGCGATTTCTTTTAGGCTCAGTTCGTTTAGAGGTTTGTGAAAATATCCGAGTGCGGCCGTTTTTATACCGTAGTAGCCGTGACCTAAGTAGATTTGGTTTAGGTATCTTTCTAAAATCTGCTCTTTTGTCAGGTAATGTTCCACCTTCATTGAAATAATTATCTCTTTTATCTTTCTTTGAATCGTTTTTTTGCGACTTAAGTAGATGTTTCTGACAAGTTGTTGAGTGATTGTGGAAGCACCCTCGACTTTTTTTCCGGCTTTTATATCTTTTATTATCGCTCTTAAAATTGCGTTGAAATTTACTCCCGGATGTTCGAAAAACGAAGTGTCTTCCGTTGCAAGAAGTGTTTCTATGACTCTTGGCGGGATATCTTTGTATTTTACGTAAAAACGATTTTCTTTTGAAAATCTCACATCCAAAAGGTTTCCGTTTCTATCGTAAAATCTTGCCGATAAAGGAGGGTTGTAATAGATTATTTTCGCACTTGCAAAACGTGTGGAATTATATAAATATAGTGCGTATCCGGCACCGGCAAGTACTAAAATTAACAAAAGTATCAAAAATCCTGCGAATATTTTTTTTATCATTTCTCACCTAAAAATTTTATTGTTTCATCTATGGTTTTTAAATCTATATTCGTTCTTAAGATTACTCTAAAAATCGGTGATTTTACCGTCGGAGGTCTTATTGCGCCGACTAAAACGTTACGGTTTAAGAGTTCTTTTTGTCTTTTTTGTAAAAACTCGTTCGATTTTGCGGGTATTATTTTAATAAGAGATTCTAAATTATACGTTAATTTTCTTTGATTAACAAGTGTTTTGTAGTGCGAGAGGTTTTCTTGAATCTCTTTTAGTGCGTAATAGGCCAAAAGCGAATCTATCGGGCTTAGGGCTGTTGTGTATATGACGCTTTTGGCTCTATTTAGAAGATAAGAGATAATCTCTTCGTCGGCTAAAATATAAGCCCCGTAGCTGCCTAACGTTTTGCCAAGAGTACCCATTTTTATCGTTTTTTGAGGATTTAGGTCGTATTCTTGAGTAACTCCCAAAAGATTTTCACCGCAAATTCCTACGCTGTGAGCTTCATCTATTATCAAAAACCCTATTTCCTGGGCGAATTCACATATCTCTTTTTTGACTTTATCGCCCATCATAGAAAAAATTCCTTCGGTTACGACAAAAACTCTTTTAAATTTTTTAAAATCTTCGCTTTTTTTCTTTAAATCTTCAAAATCGTTATGTTTAAAAAATCTAACTTCGGCTTTTGTGAGTTTGGCACCGACTATTCCGCTTGCGTGGTACTCTTCGTCCACTAAAAACAAATCTCCTTTTCTTCCTAACTCAAAAAGCGCCATATTTGCCAAAAACCCGCTTCCCAAAACCAAGGCGTCTTCGAAATTGTTCAGCTCTTTTAAATAATCTTCAAGAAGTTTATGAGCTGGGTGGTAGCCGTTTACGAGCATTGATGCTTTTGCGCCGTGGGATTTGAAGTTTAAAGCGTGAGAAAAGGCGTTTTTTCTTACGTTTTCGTTTTGAGCCAATCCTAAATAATCATTGCTTGCAAGGTCTATAATGTTTTCGTCGTAAATTTTTCTCTCTCTAAACCTGCCTTTTTTACGCAAAATATCGAGCTCTTTTTTATACATATTTACCTTTTTAGCATATTTAGTTAAAATTTTATCAAAAAAGGCCGTTAATGGATATTAGGAAGAAGTTTTTAGAGTTTTTTGAAAGCAAAGGACACAAGGTATACCCTTCGGCTCCTCTTGTACCCGAAGACCCGACTCTTTTATTTACAAATGCCGGAATGGTTCCTTTTAAGCCTATTTTTACGGGAGAAAAAGAACCGCCGAATCCTCCAAGAGCCACTTCGAGTCAGTTATGTATGAGAGCGGGAGGAAAACACAACGACCTTGAAAACGTAGGTTACACCAACCGCCACCATACGCTTTTCGAAATGCTCGGAAATTTCAGTTTCGGAGATTATTTTAAAGAAGAGGCTATCGCTTATGCTTGGGAATTCGTAACGGAAGTACTTAAACTTCCAAAAGAGAGACTTTGGATTACTATTCACGAAAGTGATGATGAAGCAGGAAAAATTTGGGAAAAATACGTTCCTAAAGAGAGAATCGTCAAAATGGGCGATAAAGATAACTTTTGGCAAATGGGAGATACGGGACCTTGCGGGCCTTGTAGCGAAATTCATTACGACCAAGGAGAAGAATTCAACTCACCCGAGGATTATTTAGGAGGCGAGGGGGATAGATTTCTTGAAATTTGGAACTTGGTATTTATGCAATATAATCGCGATGAAAAAGGCAACTTAACTCCTCTTCCAAAACCGAGTATCGATACGGGAATGGGACTTGAGAGAATTACGGCCGTTGTCGAAGGTGTAAAAAGCAACTACGATACTTCTATTTTCAGACCTTTATTAAACAAAATCGTTGAAATTACGGGTAAAGAATACTACCAAGACAAAAGAGGAGCAAGCCACAGAGTAATTGCCGACCATATTAGAGCTGTTAGTTTTCTTGTGGCTCAAGGCGTAAGATTCGATAGAGAAGGTAGAGGTTACGTTCTTAGAAGAATCCTTCGTAGAGGAGTTAGACACGGATATATGCTCGGACAAAGAGAGCCTTTTATGTATAAAATCGTAGATACGTTAGCCGAGCAGATGAAAGAGCAGTATCCTTATCTTCTTGAAAAGAAAGAAGCGATAAAAGACGCTATCAAACTTGAAGAAGAGAGATTTTTCGAAACAATCGATAAGGGAATGGCGCTATTCAAAGAAGAGCTTGCAAAAACTACAGGCGATACGTTTAGCGGTGAAGTCGCGTTTAAGCTATACGATACTTACGGATTCCCGCTTGATTTAACTCAAGATATGCTAAGAGAAGTGAATAAAAAAGTGGATATCGCTACGTTTGAAAAGCTGATGCAAGAACAAAAAGAGCGTGCAAGAGCGAATTGGAAAGGTAGCGGGGATGTAAAAATCAACCTAAAAGACCTTGAAAAATACGAGCCTAATAAATTCGTAGGATACGAATATCTAAGATATGAGACAAAAGTAAAAGCTCTTTTTGATGAAAATCTAAACGAAGTGAAAGAACTAAAAGGTTCGGGTTGGGTAATGCTTAAAGAGACTCCTTTTTATGCCGAAAGCGGTGGTCAAGTCGGAGACAGGGGAGAGATTTTAAGAGACGGGAAAGTAGCCGCGAAGGTAGTGGATACTAAAAAATTCGACGAAAAAAATCTAAGCAAAGTAGAAGATGCCGAGCTAAAAGTTGGCGAAAAAGTAGAAGCGGTTGTGGATGAGAGCAGAAACGAAATCGCAAAACACCACTCTGCGACGCACCTTTTACATTCGGCTTTAAGAAAAGTTTTGGGAGAGCATGTAACGCAAGCGGGGTCTTTGGTTGAAGCCAACAGACTCAGATTCGACTTTACGCATCCAAAAGCGCTTAGTAAAGAAGAGCTTCAAAAAATTGAAGAAATGGTAAATAACGTAATAGCAAGAGGCGTAAACGCAGAAGTTGCCGAAATGCCTATAGAAGAAGCGAAAAAAGCCGGAGCTATGGCATTATTCGGTGAAAAATACGGAAATATAGTAAGGGTCGTGAAATTTAGCGATTTCAGTGTGGAGCTTTGTGGTGGTACTCATGTAAAAAATACTGCTGAAATCGGAAGTTTTTATATTACGAAAGAGAGCGGTGTTAGTGCCGGTGTCAGAAGAATCGAAGCGGTTGTCGGACTTAGCGCTTATAAATACGCAAAAGAGTATATCGACTTGGTAGAAGAGTTAAAAGCTCAAAACAAAGCCAAAGATTTAGAGACGTTTATTTCTAAACAAAAAGAAGAAATCAAAAAATTAAAAGACGAAATTAAAGCTCTTCAAAAAGCAGCCGTTAAAGAGATAAAACCTATACAAAAAGACGGAATCAATTTCGTAATCGAAAGAATAGACAACGCTGACCTTAGAGAAATCGCAACCGATTTAAAAGGAAAAATTGATAATTTAGTGGCGTTTTTAGCGGGAGAAAACAAAGGAAAAGTGACTCTTGTAGCCGTTTCTAAAGTTCCTGAAATTAAAGCCGGAGATTTGATTAAAGAATTCGCACCGATTGTAGGCGGAAGAGGCGGAGGAAAACCTGACTTCGCACAAGGCGGCGGAAAAGACGCTTCGAAAATCGACGAATTAATCAAAAAAATTAAAGAAAAATTTAATATTTAACCTCTTTTTTTCCTTTTTCTTACATAGATTTGACTTTGGTTTATTATAATTTTCTCAAAAAAAGGGGAAAGGTTTTATGCATAGCGTTTTATTGATAGAAGACGATCCGCAACACGCAAAAATCGTCAAAAGAATTTTGGAGCACAAAGATTTTCAAGTTACGTTGTGTGAAGACGGAAAAACGGCTGTCGATTTGATTAGAAAAAGGGATTTCGATTTATATCTTATCGATATCAATATTCCTTATATCAACGGAATAGAGCTTGTAAAATTTATAAAAGAGCAGAATAAAACGGGATTTATTATTATGATTACGGCGGCTGTAGAAGAGGAAAACTTCGAAAAAGCATACGGATACGGGTGTGACGACTATATCAAAAAACCTTTTCACGCCGCTGAACTTGAGATGAGAATCAAACATCTCTTAAAAGAGAGTGTGAAATTCGATGATTACGAGTTTAATTTTCACAGCGGAGATTTGTTTAAAAACGGAGAGAGGGTTAATCTCAGAAAAAAAGAAAAAAGACTTCTTCATATTTTATTAAAAAACCTAAACTATACCGTTTATAACGATAAAATTATCGATTTTGTATGGGAGGGAGAAAACAAAAAAAACTACCCTCTAAGACAACTTGTAAACGAACTGAGAAAAAAATTCGACAAGGATTATATTAAAACCGTAGTAGGAGTAGGGTATAGATTTGAAGTATAGAATCAAACTCGACAAAATCGTTTTACTTTTCTTTTTTATTTTATCCATATTCATATTTGCGGCACTATTTTTTCAATACAATTACTCAAAAAACGTACTTATTCAAAATTTCGTAAACAAGCATTATCTCGATACTATTAAAATTAGAGAATCTTTCAAATCTCTTCTTGATAAAGCTCAATATTATTTCAAAACCTCCGAGGATGAAAATCTGAAATTTTTAAATACTCTTCCTCTTTTTTACAGCAAAGGAAATTTTGACGTTAACGGAATAGCTAAAATACTAAACGAAAACTCGGTATTCGGTAAATACGAAGTATTTAAAATAGACAGAAATTATAAAATAGTCGACGGTAGTTATAAGCCGGATATCGGATATGACCTCGGAAAATTTAAAGCATACAAGCAAATTTTAAACGACGTATTTACGGGTAAAAAAGATATCGATATTTCAAGCCCTCATTTAGACGTCTCTTCTATGAACTTAAAAAGATATTATTTGATAGTGTCACCTGATAAAAAATATCTTTTACAACTCGCTTTTGTCGTGGATATGTTTAAAGACGCAAAAAAATTATATGAAAAAATTTTAAAAAATACTCCGGATTTAAAAAAACTAAAAATTTATTATGTAGATAATTATCTTATTACTCCTATCAATTTTAAAAACAGATACCAGCAAAAACTTCCTTTAAACATTATGTGGCAAAGAACAAATGATATTTTTCAAAAAATTTTGAAATATTCCAACGTTAAAATAGATTTGCCTAAAAACGATATAAAAAAGCAAAATATTATGCTCTCTAAGCTTGTTGAAGATATTTTTAAAACGAAGCATTGTATAATAAAAAATTTGGATTTGGATAGACATCAACTTGTGTTTTTTACGATGATAAAAGGCGTTTTTGAAAAATCTAACAGTAGACTTATAATCGAAACGATATACGACACTTCCAAGCTTGAAGCTAATATAGAATCTATCAGAAAAAGATTTTTACTTATATTTTTAGCAGTGGTACTCGGTATTTTTGTTATTTATAAATTCGTTATTGATAAGGTTTCATATGAAATTAAAGAAATAGTTTCTCATATGAAGGAAAATAAAAGAGTGGAAAAAGTATCGAGTTTTATTGAAGAGATTTACGAATTAAAAAACAGATATAATGATTATCACGAAAAAATTAATCAAGAAATTGCTAAAAACAGGCGACTTTTGGAAGAAAATAAACGTTTTATCGTAGATACCGTTCATCAAATTAAAACCCCAATGAGCGTTATTACCTTAAACCTTGACTATGTGAAAAATATTTTATCTACAAAAGAAGGTTTTAATGACGATGAAATTAATGAATCTATTGAGGAAGTGGATGCTGCAATTCAGATGCTTTTGAATTCATATAACGATTTATCGTATATAGCCTCTAATGAAACGGTGGATTATAAGCCTCAGATGTTGAATCTCTCTCAAATTGTAGAAGAGAGAATAAACTTTTTCTCTTTAATAGCAAAAGCCAATAATAAAGAAATTCGTTATGATATAGATAAGGACGTTTATTTTAATATTAACAGAATCGAATTCGAAAGACTTGTGGATAATAATATTTCAAATGCCATAAAATATTCCAACAAAAAAGATATTTACGTTTCTCTTAAAAAAGAGGACGATAGAATAATTTTGAAAATTGAGTCTTATGGTGAGAGAATTAAAAACCCTATTGAAGTTTTCGAGAGAAATTATAGAGAACATTCTCATAAAAGAGGTCTTGGAATAGGACTTAATATCGTTAAAAACATTTGTGAAAAGTATCAGATTTCTTATAAAACCTACTACAAAGACGGTAAAAATATTTTTGAATATATATTTAGTATTTGATACAATTAGCAAAAAGGAAAGTCTTGCTGATACTTTGCAGCTCATCTCCTACAAGAGCCTCTTTGCTTAAAACTTACAAAATAGATTTCATTCAAAAAAGTTGCAATTTCGACGAAGATTCTATCAAATCAAAAGACCCTTACGAATTCGTAGTTTTGGCGAGTTACGGAAAATTTAAAGAGTGTATGAAGTGTTTTGAAAAAGAAGATATCGTAACTGCCGATACGGTTGTGAGTGACGGCAAAAATATTTTAAGAAAAGCAAAAGACGAAAATGACGCAAGAAGAATTCTTTTGGCTCAAAGCGGAAAAGAGATAAGAATCATTACCGCTATGTGGGTAAGGCTTGAGGGACAAAAATTCGGAAGAATTGATGAAACGATATACGAATTTGATAAATTCGACGAAAAAGATTTGGAAGAGTATATAAAAAGCGGAGAGTGGAGAGGAAAAGCCGGGGCTTGTATGGTTGAGGGATTTTGTAAAAAATATATTAAAAAAGTTATAGGCTACGAATCTACGGCAATGGGACTTTGTGTGGAAGAACTTTTGAAAATAATAGGAGGGAAATATGCATATTAGAGAGATTAAGGATTTTCAAAAAATACGAAAAGAAGCAAGGGCTTATTTTTGTTATCTTTTGCAAAGAAATTTGCCGAATAAATTACCGGAAATTACAATTGACGTAGTAGTCGACGGGCTTGAGAAGATAATTCACGAGCTTCCTTTTGCAAATGCCGCTTATGTGCTTGATGCGAAAGGAATGCAAATTTCGAAAATGATAACGTTAAAAAGCGAATATCAGGAGACTATGGTTGAGGTAAACCAAGCCAACAGGACGTATTTTTATAAAGCGGTAAAAGAGAAAAAGTGTATTTTAACCGACCCTTATCCGAGCCTTATCGGCGGAGATATGGTTGTGAGTGCGGCGTATCCTATTTTTAATAATAAAGGTGAGTTGTTATACGTTGCCGTTATCGATATTCCTTTAAGAGAACTTTTAAAGTTTATGCATGAAGAAAAAGGCGAAAAATGGTTTCATAACTTTAATAGAATAGTTTATGCGCTTTTTAGTTTGGCGCTTTTTAGTATCGTTATTTTATTGTTTGTTGACGGAGTTAAGATGTTTTTTTCTTACAATCTCGCACAACTTGATGTGAAAAAGATGTTTGAATCCACAATTCTTTTGACTCTTTCTCTTGCGCTTTTCGATTTGGTAAAAACGCTTGTCAGCGAAGAAGTTATAGAAGAAAAAGAAGAACATCCTTTCGCTATTCATAAAACTATGATTAAGTTTTTGGGAAGTATCGTTATCGCTCTTGCGATTGAGGGGCTTATGCTCGTATTCAAATTTGCTATGATATCACCTCAAAAACTTATGTATGCGGCCGTTTTATTAGCAGCGGTTACGTTTTTGCTTATAGGTCTTGCATATTATATGAAATCCGTCGGAAAAGATATTAAGGACTGATAATGATTGGTATCGTTAATTACAATATGGGAAATTTGGCAAGTGTGGCGAACGCTTTTAAAAAGATAGGCGCAAAAGCCGAAATAGTTAGCGATAGCGATAAACTAAAAAATTACGACAAGCTTATTTTCCCGGGAGTAGGGGCTTTTGGTGATGCTATGGAGCACTTAAGAGAAACAGGGCTTGATGAAGCTATGAGAGAATACGTAAAAAGCGGTAAATACGTACTTGGGGTATGTCTTGGAATGCAGCTTTTGTTTGAAAGTAGTGAGGAATTCGGTAACCACAAAGGACTTGGAATAATTCCAGGAAAAGTTGTAAGATTCGATAAAAAAATAGAAAAAACTCACAAAGTTCCTCATATGGGGTGGAATAAGATGTTTTTTCAAAAAAATACGCCGCTTTTTGAAGGACTTGAAAATCCTTATCTTTATTTTGTTCATTCTTATCATGCGTTGTGTGAGGATGAATATGTTATCGGTAAAACTTTGTACGGATACGAGTTTGTAAGTGCGGTAAATAAAGATAACGTTTTCGGGTTTCAGCCTCATCCCGAAAAAAGTCACGATGCAGGACTAAAAGTACTTCAAAATTTTGTCAATTTATAAGGAGATGAAATGATTGTTTTTCCCGCGATAGATTTAAAAGACGGACAAGCCGTTAGGCTTACAAAAGGATTAATGGAGAGTGCTAAAGTATATAGCAACGAGCCTTGGGAGCTTGCCAAAAGATTTGAGGATATGGGGGCTAAGTGGCTTCATATCGTGGATTTAAACGGAGCATTTGCCGGTGAGCCTAAAAATATAGACCAGATTGAGAAAATAAGAAAAAATACGAATCTGAAAATCCAACTCGGCGGTGGAATCAGAGATGAAGAGACTATAAAAAGATATCTTGATTTGGGAATTAACAGACTCATTTTAGGGAGTATTGCGGCAAGAGAACCTGAAAAAGTAATAGAACTTGCAAAAAAATATCCTATTGCTGTTGGAATCGATGCAAAAGACGGATACGTAGCGGTTGACGGATGGGGTAAGAGTGAAGGAATAAAAGCAACAGAACTTGCCGAAAAATTTAAAAATAGCGATATCGAATGTATTATCGCTACTGATATAAGCAAAGACGGAACTCTTCAAGGTCTTAATATAGATTTTATTCTTGAAATTATGAAAGCTTCGAATAAACCTGTTATCGCAAGCGGCGGTGTCGCAAGTGAAGAAGATATCATAAAAGTAAAACAAAACGACATCTACGGAGTAATAATCGGAAAAGCCTTCTACGAAGGAAAAATAGACCTGGCACAAATTTTAAAACTTCAATAATTTTTTCACAATTCACCTCAAAATCCTCCTCTTTTTCTAATTTTTTTATTTTTTTTGTCGATATGGAGTAAAGTATTCTCTTAAAGGAGCTGTTATGGGAAAAATATTAGTTGTTGATGATGCTAAAACCATGAGGAGGATTATCAAAAACTCATTAATAAAATTAGGATTTAACGAAGCGGATATTTTAGAAGCCGAAGACGGAGTAAAAGCTTGGGAACTTTTCCAGCAATATAAAGACGAAATCGACGCGGTGCTTACGGATTGGAATATGCCTAATATGAACGGACTTGAACTTGTGAAAAAAATAAGAAATTTTGAGCAAGAACAAGGTATTTTAGGTAAAGGCGCTAACTTTATCAAAGATATAAAAGCCGGAAAAGGCGTAAAAATTATTATGATTACCACAGAAGGTGGTAAAGAGAGCGTAATTGAGGCGGTAAAAGCCGGAGTAAATAACTATATCGTTAAACCGTTCAATATTCAAAAACTAAAAGAAAAACTTCAAATGATAAAATTAATAGGAGCGGCTTAACTTTATTTAAGGTGAAATAATTTGTATAATTACAAAGCAATACAATATAAAGGTGCTTTGTAATTATGAAAGAGATTTATTACGAATATTCCATAAAAACTGATAAATTTAAAGATGAAATAGAAAATTTTTTAATGGAGAGGTTTTTTAACGGAATAGAAGAAAAAGATAATACGCTTATTTTAAGAAGCGAAGAACCTCTTGATGAGATTATGGAGCAATTAAGAGAGTATGTTAAGGCTTTGGAAGAGATTTTTTCCACACGGATAAATTTCGAAATAAACGTTGAGAAAAAATCGAATAAAGATTGGGTAAAACTTTATCAAGAATCGATAAAACCCGTAGAAATAGACGAATTTTATATTCATCCCTCCTGGTATCCCCCAAAAGAAGGTAAAATCAATATTATTATCGACCCGGCTCTCGCTTTTGGGAGCGGTCATCACGAAACTACAAGAAGCTGCGTAAAAGCGTTAAAAAAATATGTCAAAAAAGATGATACTCTTTTTGATGTGGGATGCGGTAGCGGAATTTTGGGAATTGTCGCAAATAAACTCGGAGCAGTTGTAGATGCTTGCGATACCGACCCGCTCGCAGTGGAAAGTGCAAAAGAAAATTTCGAATTAAACAACGCAAAATATAGAAAAATATTTCAAGGTAGCGCCGCAGACTCAAATGAAACCTATGACGTGGTAGTAGCCAATATTATTGCGGATGTTTTGGTGTTTATCGCTAACGATTTGAAACAAAGAGTTAATAATATTTTAATACTATCGGGTATAATTGACAAGTACAAAGACAAAGTGCTTGATAAATACAAAGATTTTGAACTTTTAGAGGAGATAAGAGAAAACGAGTGGGTGACATTAATATTAAGAAAGGAAGTTAATGGATAATAAGAACAATAAAAATAATAACTTTTTCAATCAAAATCCGCTACTGCTATTTATAATTTTCGCAATTGTAATAATAGTAATTTTTAGAAGTATCTCTCCGACTGCGACGAATACGGTATTTAACAATCAAACAAAACAGGTGATGACATATACCTATTCGGATATAAAACAACTTGCAAAAGAAGGCAAACTCGAATATGTGGCAATCGGTAAGAATATCGTAAGAGCCAAATTAAAAGACGGAGAAATAATTACGGTACAAAAAGTACCTAACGACCCGACGTTAGTCGAGACTCTTGATAAGTATAAAGTTCCGTACGGAGCAATTAACGACAATAATTGGCTTAGCGATTTGATTTTCGGATGGATTATTCCTATATTTATTTTCTTTGCAATTTGGATGTTTTTGGCAAGTAGAATGCAAAAAGGAATGGGCGGAGTTTTAGGTTTCGGTAGTGCTAAAGGGCTTATAAAAAGCGAAAAACCGAACGTAAAATTTGACGACGTTGCCGGTAACGAAGAAGCCAAAGAAGAGGTAAAAGAGATTGTCGATTTCCTAAAAAATCCGGACAGATATATAGAGCTCGGAGCGAAAATTCCAAAAGGTGTGCTTTTGGTAGGGCCTCCGGGGACGGGGAAAACATTGCTTGCAAAAGCCGTAGCCGGTGAAGCGGATGTGCCGTTTTTTGCGGTAAGCGGTAGTAGTTTTATCGAAATGTTCGTGGGTGTTGGTGCCGCAAGGGTTAGAGATTTGTTTAATCAAGCGAAAAAAGAAGCGCCGAGTATTATATTTATCGACGAAATAGACGCGATAGGAAAAAGCAGAGCCGCAGGCGGACCTATGGGCGGAAACGATGAAAGAGAACAAACTCTAAATCAGCTCTTAGCCGAAATGGACGGATTTGATTCTAACGAGCCGGTAATCGTTTTAGCGGCGACAAACAGACCTGAAGTTTTAGACCCGGCACTTCTTAGACCGGGCAGATTCGATAGACAGGTGCTTGTAGATAAGCCGGACTTTAAAGGAAGGGTTGAAATTCTTAAAGTCCACGTCAAAAAAATAAAAGCCGGAAAAGACGTTGATTTGGAAGAAATTGCAAGAATGACGGCCGGACTTGCGGGTGCGGATTTGGCAAATATCGTAAACGAAGCGGCATTGCTTGCGGGTAGAAAAAACAAAAAAGAGGTTAATCAAGAAGATTTCGTAGAAGCGGTTGAGAGACAAATCGCAGGACTTGAAAAAAGAAGTAGAAGATTAAACGACAAAGACAAAAAAATCGTAGCGTATCACGAAAGCGGACACGCCGTAATTGCGGAAGTGACTCCGGAAGCAAGAAAAGTAAAAAAAGTTTCAATAGTTCCTCGTGGGCTTGCCGCGCTCGGATATACGCTTAATATGCCTGAAGAAGATAAGTACTTGATGCAAAAAAGAGAGCTTATCGCGGAAGTCGATACGCTTCTTGGAGGACGTGCGGCTGAGGAAGTATTTATCGGTGAGATTTCTACGGGAGCCGGAAACGACCTTGAAAGAGCTACGGATATCGTAAGAGCTATGGTTAGTATGTACGGAATGACGGACGTTGCCGGGCTTATGGTTCTTGAAAAACAGACCAATAGATTTTTAGGAGGTTTTGCTCAGCAAAGAGAATATTCCGAAAAAACACAAGAAGAAGTCGATAAATTTATAAAAGAGTTTTTAGCTCAAAGATACGAGCATGTAAAAGAGACACTTAAAAAATACGCACCTGTAATCGAGGCTATGGTAAAAGAACTTTATGAAAAAGAAGTAATCGAGGGAAGTAGAGTTAGAGAGCTTATTAAAGCTTTTGAAGAGGGAAGACTCGAAGAGGAGACAAACTCTAAAAAAAGCGAAGAAAAAGATGAAAAAAATAGTGAGAATTCGGAAATAAATTCTCAAAAAGAGGAAAACAATGAAAAAGACGGAAATAATTCTTAAAGAAGGGTATCCTTTTATATTAACGAGCGGCGCTTTATTTATATTGTCGTTACTTTTTGGTTTTTCGCTTTTTTGGCAGATTCTGTTTTTTGCTTTATTTGCGTTTTTTCTCTATTTCTTTAGAAATCCGGCAAGAATTCCGGAAGATGAAAGCCCCGGGGCTATAATTTCTCCGAGTGACGGAACAATTATAGAAATAAGCGAAGCAATTTCGCCGATAACAAAAAAAGAGTCTATAAAAATCTCGATAAGACTCTCTATTTTTGACGTTCATATTCAACGTGCGCCTATTAGCGGCGAAATGAGTGCAAGAGAGTATATTCACGGAACGTTTTTATCGTTAAACAGCGAAAAAGCGAGTGAGCTAAACGAACAAAACAGAGTTTTGTTTCAAAATGAAGATACCCAAATCGTAGTAAATCAAATAGCAGGTTTTATCACAAGAAGAATCGTTATGTTTAGAGATTTGGGACCTATAAAATTAGCAGAGAGATACGGAATGATAATGTTCGGCTCTCAAGTGGACGTTTATTTGCCGAAAAATACGATTGTTAAAGTTACTGAATTTCAAAAAGTTTATGCAGGTGAGAGTTTGATAGGATATGTGTATGAAGAGAATTAATTTAGCGTATCTTTTGCCGAATTTTTTTACGGCTCTTAGCGCTTTTTTCGGAGTGATGGCAATAATTGCTTCGTCACAGCAAAAGTTTGAAAAAGCTTTTATTTATATTGTTTTGAGTCTTATTGCCGACGGGCTTGACGGAAGAGTGGCGAGAATGACCAACACGACTTCCAAATTCGGAGTGGAGTTCGATTCTCTTGCGGATTTGGTGGCGTTCGGAGTTGCGCCTGCTATGATGCTCTTTTTTGCCGCAGGGCATGAGTTCGGTAGATTCGGAGCGCTTGTTAGCGGTCTTTATGTTGTTTTCGGGGCGATAAGACTTGCGAGGTTTAATGTTACGACAGGTGAGCTTGACCCGAGATATTTCATAGGGTTGCCTATTCCTACCGCGGCTGTAGTGCTGAGTAGCTGGATTATGCTCGATTTGAAATATGAGGGAGGTTTGAGCTTACTTCTTGAAATAGGAGCGCTGTTTTTGGCGTTTTTGATGGTGAGTAATTTTAGATATCCGAGTTTTAAAAAGATAGATTTCAATAAAAGCGTAGCTTTGAAAGTGCTTGTAGGTATTATTTTGGTCGCTTCTTTGATATACTTATTTCCGATTGAAGCGATAGCGGGAATACTTACGATTTATACTTTTTACGGGTTTGTGCGAGGAATTTTGAACTATAGTAAAGCAATAAAGAAAAGTAATTAATAATTTTTTTCCATTGACAATCATTTATGATTGCAGTATAATTATAAAAAAATAGCCAAAAAGGAATTTTTATGGAAATGGTAAAGATATTTGACACCACTTTAAGAGACGGAGAGCAAAGTCCCGGTGCAAGTATGACGATTGAAGAGAAAATAAAAGTGGCAAAACAACTTGAAAAATTGAGAGTTGATATTATCGAAGCCGGTTTTGCCGCTGCGAGTCCGGGGGATTTCGAAGCGATACATAATATCGCAAAAGAAGTTCAAACATCGACTATCTGTTCGCTTGCAAGAGCGGTCGAAAAGGATATAAAAGCGGCAGGTGAGGCTATTGCACCCGCACCTCTAAAAAGAATACATACATTTATAGCGACAAGTCCTATTCATATGGAATATAAACTTAAAATGACTCCCGATGAAGTTATTAAAAGAGCGGTTAATGCCGTAAAATACGCTAAAACATTTGTCGATGATGTCGAGTTTTCTTGTGAGGATGCGGGAAGAAGCGAAATGAGCTTTTTAAAAGAGATTATAAGTGCCGTAATAGAAGCGGGGGCAAAAACTATCAATATCCCGGATACGGTCGGATATAGATTTCCTACCGAAATGGGGGCTATGATAAAAGAACTTGTCGATTACTTCCCAAAAGACGTGATTTTTAGCGTGCATTGTCATAACGACTTGGGACTTGCAACAGCAAACTCTTTATATAGCGTATTAAATGGCGCAAGACAAGTGGAATGTACTATAAACGGACTTGGTGAAAGAGCAGGAAACGCCGCACTTGAAGAGATTGTAATGGCTATAAAAGTTAGACGCGATTTGTTTGAAGGAATCGATACGAGAATCAATACAAAAGAGATTTATCCGACAAGCAGACTTGTTGCGAGCGTAACGGGAATAGAGCCGCAACCGAATAAAGCGATTGTGGGTAGAAACGCTTTTGCTCATGAAAGCGGAATTCATCAAGACGGAGTTTTGAAACATAAAGAAACTTATGAAATTATGAGTGCGGAAGATATCGGGCTTGATGTGAAAGATACTATTGTTCTTGGAAAACACAGCGGACGCCATGCGTTGAAGAAAAAACTCGAGCAATTAGGATTTACCGATATCAGCGAAGAAGAATTGAACGAAATTTTTATGAAGTTTAAAAAACTTGCTGATAAGAAAAAAGAGATTTACGACGAAGATATTTTGGCTATTATCAACGAAGCAAGCGACAAAACACCAAAAGTTTACGAGCTTATATCATTGCAACTTAGCGATTGTAGTGACGGAATGCCGAGTGCTGCTGCAAAAATTAAATTTGAAGACAAAATTTATGTAGATGCGGCAATCGGCGAGGGAACAATTGACGCGGTATTTAAAGTAATAGATAGAATCAGCGGAATAAACGGAAGACTTATGGATTATAAAGTCGAAGCGGTTACCGAAGGAAAAGACGCCCTTGCAAAAGTAATGGTAAAAGTGATTTTCGATGAGAATAAACCGGCTGTTATGGGGCACGGATTAAGTATCGATACTATGCTTGCAAGCGCAAAAGCCTATATTAACGCTCTAAATAACTACATCCACATGAAAGACCTTCTAAGCAAAAAAATCAGCTACAAAGACTCAATCTGAGTCTTTCTTATTTGATATAATTTAATTAAAAAAAAAAGAGGATATTAATGTTAAAAATAGCAATACTTGGTAAGCCGAACGTTGGAAAGAGCAGTTTTTTCAACAGAGTGCTTAGACAAAGAGACGCGATAGTCAGCGAAAAAGCAGGTACTACTCGCGATATAAAAAAAAGAATAGTCTCCCTTGATGACGAACTTGAGGATATTATTTTACTTGATACGGGAGGGCTTGAAGAGAGAGACGAGCTTTTTGAAAAAGTAAAACAAAAAGCTCTTGATGTTGCTAAGAAAGCCGATTTGATTCTTTATATGGTGGATGCCAAAACTATCCCCGATGAAAAAGAGATAGAATACGTAAGAACTCTTCAAAGATTAAATAAACCTATGATTTTGGTTGTTAATAAAGTAGACAACGACAAATTAATGGAAAACGTCTATAATTTTTACGAACTCGGAATAGAAGAAGTTTATCCGATATCGATAGCTCACAATAGAGGAGTAGGGAAATTAATTGAAAGAATCAAAGATTATATTCCTAAAAAACCGAGAGTTATCCAAGAAGCTACCTCTATTGAAGAAGATATTCCTCTTGAAGAGCTTTTTAGCGAAGAAGACCAAAACGAAGATTTGGAAACTCTAAAAGAGATTAAAGTTGCGATAGTCGGGCGTGTAAATGTAGGAAAAAGCTCTTTACTTAACGCTCTTGTAGGAGAAGAAAGAGCGATTGTAAGTGATGTTGACGGTACGACTATCGACCCGATTGACGAGAGTATTTGGTTTGATGGGTATAATATCACTTTTATCGATACGGCCGGAATTAGAAGAAGAGGAAAAATAAAAGATATAGAAAAATACGCTCTTATGAGAACGGAAAAAGTTCTAAAAGAAGCGGATGTCGCTATTTTGGTGCTTGATAGTAAAGAGGGAATAGTCGAGCTTGACGAGAAAATCGGAGGTCTTATCCAAAAACACAAAAACGCCGTAATAATCGTCGCAAATAAATGGGATGAAGCCAAAATGGATTATAAAAAGTTCGAAACCGAAGTAAGAGATAGATTTAAATTCCTTTATTACGCTCCGTTTATGGTAGTGAGTGCAAAAACGAAAAGAAATCTTGATAAATTAAAAGAAAAAATTATTTACGTATATGGCAACTATACGAAAAGAGTACCTACTTCAAAACTTAACGAATGGATAAAAGAGGCGACTCAAAGACATCATCTTCCAACCGATATTAGAGGGAGAGAAATCAAAATTTACTATGCAACGCAATTCGGTATTAAACCTCCGACTATTGCGCTTGTAATGAATAAACCGAAACTTCACTTCTCATATGAGAGGTATCTGATTAACTTCATACGTTCAAAAGAAGATTTTACGGGAACGCCTATCGTTCTTATACCAAGAGAGAAAGGAAATAAAAATGAAAAAGATTAGTATAGCGGCGCTATTAATAGCGGGAATTGCAAGTTTTGCGAGTGCTGATTTAATTAGTGTTAGCGTAGGTGCGGGATATGAGCAGCAAAAAATTAGCGGATATGCAAAAAACGGAGATACGATTAACTATTTTGGTAAAATTAACAATTATGGTGGAAATATAGGTTATTTGGGGTTAAAAGATAAAAACAATCCTTATGTGTGGGTAAAATTTATTCATCCGATTCCTGTTTTACCGAATGTGAAATTACAATATACTAAATATGATACCGACGGTTATAGCAAATATATCGCAGGTAATGTAAAAATCGGGAAAGTATATATAAATAGCGCTATTACTGATGCAACGACTTCACAGACGATAAACTCTTATGATGCAACTCTGTTTTATGAATTTAAACCTGTTTTTGCGGATTTTGAAGTTGGAGCCGGGGTGGACGTATGGCAAGGACATACGAAAGTTTACGGTGCCGAGCAAAATACGGGCGTAAAAAAATATTGGGTTGATAGCGATTGGACGGTAATATTGCCTTATGTTTACGGAAACGTAGAAACGATGCAGTTTTACGGAGTATCGGCACTCGGTTATGTAAAATGGGCGAAAGCCGGAGATAATCATCATTATGAATATTTAGGAGCGCTTAAATATACGATTGACGTACCGGGTCCTATCAATCCTTTTGTAAAATTGGGATATAAATACAAAGAAGTATACGGAACTGACGGAGATACTACTACAAAACTTCAATATAAAGGTGCCTTTTTAGAGCTTGGCGCTAAATTTTAATTTATTTTTTTTACTTAACTTATATACCTCTTTACCGATATAAAAATAAAACCGGTAAAGGGGTATAAAATGAAAAAATTAATTTTGGCTGTTTTTTTAACTGTCGGAATGTTAAAAGCTGATTTTTTTAATATCAGCGGCGGATATGGTGTAGAGCAACAGATTATCGGCGGATATGTAAAAGGTTCCAAAGGTAAAAATTATTTCGGAAAAAAAAGCGTTGATTTTAATAACGATCCTTATACGGGATATTTCGGACTTAAAAACAAAACTCATCCTTATTTTTGGATTAAATTGACTCACAAAATTCCTTTTGTGCCTAATTTTAAATTTAGATATGTTAGGTATGAATCTTCAGGACATAGTAATTATATCGCTTCAAACGTTACGGTGTTCGGTAAGGTTAGTATAAATACTATTTTGACCGATGCGGATACCTATATGTCGATTGATGCATATGAAGGAACCGCTTTTTATTGTATTAATACGTCAATAGGTAAGAGCGAATTAGGGCTTGGAGCCGATTATTGGAGAGGTACTTTTAGAATTTATGATAACGTTAATAAAAAATATGTTGTTAATTATCAAGGTTCTTTAATTCTTCCTTATTTGTATGGAAGTTTAAATACGGTAAAATTACATGGATTTTCTTTTGTAGGAATTGCAAAAGTGGCAAAAATCGGAGATAAACATCACTATGATTTCTCCGGAGGAATAAAATATAGTATAAATTTAAAAAATATTATCGAACCTTTTGTTAAAATTGGGTATAAATACAAAGAAGCATATTATAAGGATAGTAACGATAACACCACAAAACTATCCTATAAAGGTGCATTTTTAGAAATAGGAGCGAAATTTTGAGAGTAGTAAGCGGAATGAGACCTACGGGTAAACTTCATTTGGGGCATTTTATAGGTGTGCTTAAAAACTGGAAAGAGTTGCAAGAAAAATATGATTGCTTTTTTTTCGTAGCCGATTGGCATGCTTTGACGACTAAATTTGATGAAAAAGTCGATTTGAGACAAAATAGCGTCGAGCTTGTAAAAGAGTGGATAGCAAGTGGTATAGACCCGGAAAAAACGACGCTTTTTATCCAAAGCGAAATAAAAGAACATGCGGAGCTTTACTTGATTTTTAATATGATTACACCTGTAAGTTGGCTTGAGAGAAATCCGACATATAAAGACGCTATGCAGCAAGAAGAGTATAAGAAAAAAAATAACGCCGGATTTTTGACATATCCCGTTTTACAAACAGCGGATATCGTACTTTATGATGCGGATTTGGTGCCTATCGGTGAAGACCAAAAACCTCATTTGGAACTTGCAAGGGATATCGTTAATAGATTCCATTATCTTTATAAAACCGAAATATTTAAAGAACCTCAAGAGATGCTAACTGAAGTACCGAGACTTCCGGGGCTTGACGGTAGAAAAATGAGTAAAAGTTTTAATAACGCTATTTATCTTGACGAAACTCCAGAAGAAATTTGGGCAAAAGTAAGAATGGCCAAAACAGACCCCGCAAGAATCAAAAAAACAGACCCGGGACATCCGGAAGTTTGTATAGTTTTTGAATATCATAAAGCCTTTTCATCTCCTGATGAGGTGGCTGAGATAGAGAGTGCTTGTAGAGCGGGAACTATCGGATGTGTGGAGTGTAAAAAAAGATGTGCGGCAAATATAGAAAAAGTGGTCGCACCGATAAGAGAAAAGAAAGCTCAGTTAAAAAACGATGAAATTTTAGATATAATAAATAATTCAAATAAAAAAGCAAGAGAGTTGGCAAAAGAAAAAATGAACCAAGTTAATAGAGTAATTTTTTAAAGGAGCGTAATGAAGACTAAAAAAATGTTTTGTGCAGAAAGAGTTCAAAGACTTATGATGAGTATGTTTTTGTTACTTATTTTAGCTCTTTTGGCAAAAGGGTATAGCGTAGCGGGATTGGTATTGTTGGCGTTTATGTCGATTATGTTGTTTATTCACTTTATTTTTGATTTTTGTCCTTCAACAGTTATTTTGACAAAAATCTTCGGAAGTTGTTATTGCGAATGTAAGGATGAAGAATGAAAATAAGCTACAAAGACGCCGGTGTCGATATTGATGCCGGAAATTCGTTGGTAGATAAAATTAAACCGGTAGTAAAAGAGACTTTTAACGAAAACGTAGTCGGTGGAATAGGAAGTTTCGCAGGAGCTTTCAGACTTCCTGCGGGATATAAAAAGCCGGTATTACTATCCGCGACAGACGGAGTGGGTACTAAACTGAAACTTGCAATCGATGCAAAAAAATACGATACAGTCGGAATCGATTTGGTTGCTATGTGTGTAAACGATTTGATTTGTAACTTTGGAGAACCTCTATTTTTCTTAGACTATTACGCAACGGGCAAACTTGACGTTGATGCGGCCGCTGACGTTATTAAAGGAATAGCTAAAGGGTGTAAACAAGCCGAGTGCGCTTTAATAGGCGGAGAAACGGCCGAAATGCCAGGTATGTATAGTGAAAATGATTTTGATTTGGCAGGATTTGCGGTAGGAATTGCTGAAGAAGACGAACTTAATCCTAAAGTAAAAGAAGGTGATATTTTAATCGCTCTTCCAAGCAGCGGAATTCATTCAAACGGATATTCGCTTGTAAGAAAGCTTTTCTTTGAAAAATTAAATATGAAATTCGATGACGAAATCGACGGTAAAAAACTTATCGACATACTTTTAACTCCTACAAGAATTTACGTAAAAGATTTCAAACGTCTAAAACCTTATATTCACGCACTCGCACACATCACAGGCGGAGGAATCGTAGAAAATTTACCAAGAGTATTGCCTGATGATTTGGAGGCTGTGGTATATAAAGATAAAATAAAAGTTCTTCCGATTTTCGAATTTATGAGTAAATACGTTGATGAAGCGGAAATGTATAGAACGTTTAATATGGGAGTCGGATTGATTCTTGCGGTTGATGAAAAAGACGTTGATGAAGTGCTTAAAAACAGCGACGGTTATGTTATCGGTGAAATTCAAAAAGGCAAAAAAGGAGTAAAACTAAAATGAACCCCTCCCGTTTGCTTTCAAAAATAGTTGTTAAAATAGCAAGAACTCCCTTTCCTAAATTCATTCAATGCTTTATCAACAAAACATACGTAAAAATCTTCAAAATAGATATGAGCGAATATACGCCTGAAGACCCTTGCGAATATCCTACTTTAAACGATTTGTTTATCAGACACAAAAAATATATCGAGTTTTATGAAGACAAAGATATTTTCGTAAGTCCGAGCGATTCTATGGTTATTTGTGACGGAGAAATAGAAGATGATACCGTTTATCAAATCAAAGGAAAAAAATACGATATAAAAGAGCTGATTCCTTACGAGACGAAATTAAACGGCGGATATTTCGTAAACCTATATCTCTCTCCGAAAGATTATCACAGATTTCACGTACCAATCGATATGGAAATAGTAAAAGCAACTTATGTTCCGGGAGATTTGAAACCGGTGAAACCGAGCCAACTTGAAAAAGAGCTCGTTTTTCCTAAAAATAAAAGAATCGTATTAAGATGTAGGGACGATAAAGAGAGATATTTTTATTTCGTAGCCGTGGGTGCTATGATTGTCGGTAGAATCGTTATGAATTTCGATGAAAGATTGCAAAGAGACTATGACGAGATTATGACTTTTGAATATGATGAGCCGATTAAGCTTCAAAAAGGCGACGAGCTTGGAAGATTTGAATTCGGAAGTTCTATTTTGTTATTCTTCGGTCCTGAGCATTTTAAATATCTAAATCAAAAAGATTTCGTAGAAGTCGGTGATATTTTAGGAGAAATCTATTAGGAGTCGCTTTGAGAGCTAAATTAGTTTTTATTTTAATTCCTCTTTTTCTTTTTGCCGTTGATAATCAAAAACTTCTTGATTGTTATGAAATTTTCGCACAAAAAAGAGCCGAGCTTGAAGCACAGGCAGAGAAGATAATAGAACAACAAGAAGCTTTAGAATCCCTAAAAAACACCTATATGGCGCTTTTTAAGAAAAAAGAGCAAAAATTAAAAGAAAAAGAAAAAGAACTAAACGCCACTCTTGCAAAAATCGAGCAAGAAAAAAAAGAGATTCAAAATCTTATAGAAGAGAATAAAAAAATCTTAGAAGAGATAAAAAAAGCAAAACTTGATAAAGTTACTCAAAGTTATGCAAAAATGCGTCCGAAAAACGCCGCTCAGATTCTTTCGAATATGCCTACTAAAGACGCTCTTGAGATTATTCAAAAACTCCCTGCAAAAACAATTGCAAAAATTTTTGCGAAAATGGACCCTCAAACAGCCGCGAAACTTAGCGAATTGTTATTAAAGGATACGAATGAAAGCACAACTACTCCTAACGCCAACGGCGGCTAAGTATTTAATAGCCGAAGCTCTTTTTAAAAAAATAGATTTTTCAAAAAGAATTTATGTCGCTTACGGCTCAACAAATCAAATTTTTTTAGAAAAGTTGGGAATAAAATTCGATGAACTTTATGTTGCCGGATGTTTTACGAATAAAAGCTTAAACGTAACCAAATCAAGACCCGATATCGTTGTTTTGCAAAACAAAAAAAAGATAAACATAAAAGATTTCGATATAACAAAAGACGACTATTTCATAAAAGGAGCAAACGCTCTTTGGTATGAGAACGGCAAAAAACACGCGGCTGTTGCGGCGGCTGACGATAAGGGAGGAACTTTTGGGAATTTTTATATCAAAGCCGCTTGCAGAGGCTCTAAAGTAATAATCCCGGTAACCCACGAAAAACTTATACCTTTTTACACACCTTCTTCTCAAAATGTAGATTTGGCTATGGGTAGCAAAATTGCCATGCTTAGATTTTTCTATGGAGAAGTATATACGGAAATAGAAGCCTTTAAGGAACTTTTCGGAGTAGAAGCAAAAGTAATAGCAAGTGGCGGAATTTTAGGAAACGAGGGAAGTTTGATATTTGAAATAGAGGGTGAAAGAGCTAAGGAAGCTTTTGAATTCGCAAAAGAGGCAAATAGTTATATTTTCGATAAAAGAGCGGAGTTTCTTTACTGAGTTTTTGTTATAATTTTATAAAAAAGGTTTGTAATGCTCATAAAAGAAGCCCAAGTGCCTTTTATTGCCAGAAGAATAGCAATAGATTTACTAAATAGCGGATACGTAACTTTTCCAAAAGGCATGGATACCGCGATAAAAGAGATAGAAGATATCGTGCTTGATGATGTTTTGTGGGAGAGAGAAATAGAAGATAAAGCAAGAGAAATCCTTGCTAAACAAGAAGAAGAAAACGAATATCTTTTTTATGACGTAGATAGAAGAGAAGTTTTCAAATTAATAAAAAAACAGATAGCCGAAGAAGAAGGTTTTCCATTAAAAAAAGACGAAAGAATCGATGACTTGGCTCACTTTTTGGTAAAAGAGCTTTGGGATAACGAACTTATAGATTACGACGTAAGAGACGGGAAAATTAAAAATATTATTTTCAAATCTATTATGAACTTCCTAAATCAAGAAATAGAAGCAAGAGACGCCGTTTATAAAAAAATAGAGAATTACAAAAGACCTTTGGTTCCCGGCAGTGAAGAGTGGGAGCTTGTGTTTCAAAGACTTTATGAGCAAGAACTTAGAAAAAGAGGATTGCTATGAAAATATCTATTTTACTTGAAAACGGAACTTTTTTAGAAGCGAAAGGTTTTGGAGCTGAGGGTACTGCGGTTGGTGAAATAGTTTTTAATACTTCGATGACCGGTTATCAAGAAATTATTACCGACCCGAGTTACGCAGGGCAATTCGTAGTATTTACAATGCCTGAAATCGGAAACGTCGGAGTTAATAAAGACGATAACGAAAGTCAAAAAGCTTGGCTTAAAGGTGTAATCGTTAGAGAATATGTCGATACTTATTCGAATTTCAGGGGAGAGAGAAGCTTAGGAGAGTTTTTAAAAGAACAAGGCGTTCTTGGAATTTGTGAAATCGATACGAGGTTTTTAACTAAAATGATAAGAAACGAGGGTGCTATGATGATGATAGCATCGAGTGAAATTCATGATAAAAACGAACTTGAAAAAATCTTAAAATCTACTCCGAGAATTGAAGAGATTGATTATATTAAAGAAGTGACTACAAAAGAAGCTTATATTCACCCTCATGGCGCTTGGGATAGCAAAAACTTAAAATATAAAGAGAAAAATACGGATAAAAAAATTGCGGTTTATGATTTTGGGGTAAAAAGAAATATCTTAAACGAATTAACCGAAGCCGGAATGGAATGTTTGGTGGTTCCAGCAAATACTCCTGCTGAAGATGTAATTAAAATGTATGAAAACGGAGAAATAGGCGGAGTGTTTTTAAGCAACGGACCAGGTGACCCTCTTATTTTAAAAGAAGTACACGAAAAAATAAAAAAATTACTCGAAGCGAAAGTTCCTATGTTTGGAATTTGTCTTGGGCATCAACTTTTAAGTATTGCACACGGCTATCCTACTTTTAAACTTAAATTCGGTCATCACGGAGGAAATCATCCTGTTAAAAACTATATCGGTAAAAGACCGGTTGTTGAAATTACGGCACAAAACCACAACTACAACGTTCCTGAAGAGATAGAAGAAATTGCAGAAGTAACACACAAAAACCTTTTTGACGGTACTATCGAAGGTGTTAAATACAAAAACGAACCCGTATTTTCGGTACAACATCACCCTGAAGCAAGTCCGGGACCTCATGATAGTAAATATATTTTCAAAGAATTTTATAAAATAGTAAAATGAATCTCAAAATAATACACAAACTTCTTCTCGGAGTTTTTGTATTATTTCTACTTTTTTCCGCAATTGTTATCTTTGTCGGTGATTATCTATATGACCCTTTGTTTTCGATTGTGATTTTCATTGTCATATTGTATGTTGTTTATTATTTAGGTATTAAATTTTTTTTGAAGGATTAAAATGAAAAGAGTGTTTTTGTTTGCGGCAGTAGCATTACTGATAAGCGGGTGTGCCGTAAAAAATAACGATTATAATAGTTGTAAATTAATTAAAATGAAGTGTCAAAGCGAGTGCAAAACCGCAAAATGCAAGCTACAATGTGCTCAAAAATATAATAATTGCGTAGGAGAAGAAAGCGAGAAAAATTTTGCTTCTTTTGTTTATGAATTTTTTGCGAATTAAAGTTTTTCACCTTCTTCCAATATTTTGTTAAATACTTTAAGTGTCATCTTAACGTCTTCTAACGCATCGTGATAATTTGCTTTTTGATTGCCTAAGAAAAATGCCACGGCTTCTTCGAGTTTAGGTTGTTTTTTCTTATCGAGTACCACGATATCCCAAGAATAAAACATAGTGTCGAATATCGGAATATCTATAATATTTGGGAAATGTTTAGCTCTTTCAAGCTCCCTTTTTAACACACCGAAATCATAAAATACGTTATGTCCCACCACCATATCAAGTGAGTCGAAAATTTTTAAAATATCATCTTTTTTTTCTTCGAAAGTAGGTTTGTCTTGAAGGTCTTCTTGTTTGATTTTATGGACATTATACGCTTCTTCGCTAATTTTTGCTTTCGGGTTTAAAAATTCGTATATCTCTTCGGTTTGCATATTTTCCATATCTTGAATCACGATAGCATAAGAAATAATATACCCGTAAATATCGGTAGTTTCCGTATCGAATACGCCGATTTTTTTTACTTTAGCTTCTTTTGGAGTGTTTTTTAAGTCGTTTATATAGAATTTTAAGAATTCTTTGCTCGAAAAGGCTTTTTGTGCGGGAATAGGTTTTAATCTTTTCATAAGACCGTCTCTTTCGAGTACGGTGGAGATAAGATAGTCTTGGTAATTTCTGAAAATTATATTATCGTGAATATCTTCTTTGATACATTTTTCAAGATAGCTTTTATCTTTTTTTAATTCTTCAAGAGCGTATTCTTTTGTTTTTTTATTAAAAATCGTCGCCCTTCTTAAAGCTTCAATTTTTTGAGGAAGTCTCAATTTTCGCCTTTTTTTAAAATTATATCATTTTTCATTTTTCACTTGTGACTTTTAAGGTATAATTACATATAAAAAAGGTTTTGTATGCCAAAAAGAGAAGATATTAAAACCATACTGCTTATAGGCTCCGGACCTATCGTTATCGGTCAAGCTTGCGAGTTCGATTATTCGGGCGTTCAAGCCGCAAAAACATTAAAATCATTAGGATATAGAGTTGTTCTTGTGAATTCAAACCCGGCTACTATTATGACCGACCCGGAATTCGCCGATGCAACGTATATCGAGCCTATTACTCCGAAAGTTGTCGCGGAAATAATCAAAAAAGAAAATGTTGATGCTATTTTACCTACGATGGGAGGACAAACGGCCCTAAACGTAGCTATGGAAATGTATGAAAAAGGTATGCTTGAAGGTATCGAGTTTTTGGGTGCCAATCCTGAAGCTATCAAAAAAGGTGAAGATAGAGAAGAATTTAAAAAAGCTATTGAAAAAATCGGTCTTGATATGGCAAGAAGCGAAACCGCTCATACGCTTGATGAAGCAGTAGCAATTGCAAAAGAGATAGGTTTTCCTTTAATTGTTAGGGCGGCATATACTTTAGGTGGACTCGGAAGTGGTGTTGCGTATAATATGGAAGAGTTTAAAGAGCTTGCTAAAATCGGTCTTGAAGCAAGTCCGATTAGTGAAATTGAAATACTTGAATCTCTTCTTGGCTGGAAAGAATACGAAATGGAAGTTATCAGAGACAAAGATGATAACTGTATTATCGTATGTTCTATCGAAAACGTAGACCCTATGGGAGTTCATACGGGAGATAGTATCACCGTAGCACCAGCTTTAACACTTACGGATAAAGAATATCAAAGAATGAGAGACGCTTCGTTTGCGATTCTTAGAGAAATAGGTGTCGATACCGGAGGAAGTAACGTACAATTTGCCGTAAATCCTAAAAACGGAAGAATGATAGTAATCGAAATGAACCCGAGAGTTAGTAGAAGTAGTGCGCTTGCAAGTAAAGCTACGGGATATCCGATTGCAAAAGTGGCTACTCTTTTGGCGGTAGGATACACACTTGATGAAATTCAAAACGATATTACCGGAACAGCGGCGAGTTTCGAGCCCGTAATTGACTATGTCGTTACTAAAATCCCGAGATTTACATTTGAAAAATTCCCTCAAGCCGATTCGACTTTAACTACTTCTATGAAGAGTGTCGGTGAAGTGATGGCGATTGGGAGAACGTTTAAAGAATCTATCCAAAAAGCTTTATATTCTCTTGAAACGGGACTTGACGGATTTGAGAGAAGAGAGTGTGATGAAGATACTTTGATTAAAAAATTAAGAATTCCGAATGACGAAAGAATTTTATACGTAGCCGAAGCTTTTAGAATGGGTAAAAGTGTTGATGAAATTTATGAAATTAGTAAAATAGACCCTTGGTTTTTAAACCAAATCAAAGAAATAGTGGAACTTGAAAAAGAGTTTTCAAAAGATATGTTAAATGACGAAGAACTTTTAAGAAAAGCGAAAACTTACGGATTTAGCGATAGAATGATTGCTAAAATTATCGGTGTTAGCGAAGAAGACGTATATCAAGCAAGAAAAAAATTCGGTATTGAAATCGATTATAACGAAGTGGATACTTGTGCGGCTGAATTCGATACGACTACAAGCTATCTATATTCAAGCGTAAATGTTACAAAAAACGTACCCCTTAGAGAATCTAATATCAAAAACGATAAAAAAGCTCTTATTTTAGGTGGGGGACCGAATAGAATCGGGCAAGGTATAGAGTTTGATTACTGCTGTGTTCATGCTGCTTTTGCTCTTGAAGACTTAGGCGTTAAAACTATTATGTACAACTGCAATCCTGAAACTGTTTCAACGGATTACGATACGAGTGACGTGTTATATTTCGAACCTATTACTTTTGAGAGAGTGAGAAACGTTGTTGAGGTGGAAAATCCTGATGGTGTTATCGTGCAATTCGGAGGACAAACTCCTCTAAAACTTGCAAAATCACTAACTGATATCAATGCCAAAATTATAGGTACATCTGCCGAAGTTATCGATAGAGCCGAAGATAGAGAAAAATTTGCAGAATTTATAAAAGAACTCGGACTAAATCAACCTGAGAACGGAACGGCGTTTACAAAAGAAGAAGCGTTTAAAATTGCAGAAAACATCGGATACCCGGTACTTGTTAGACCGAGTTACGTACTTGGCGGAAGAGCAATGAGAATCGTTTATAACGAAAACGAATTAAAAGAATATATGGACGAAGCGGTAAGTGTTAGTAACGAATCACCGGTATTAATCGATAAGTTTCTTGATAGAGCTATCGAACTTGATGTAGATGCGATAAGCGATACTAAAGAAGTGTATATAGGCGGTATTATGCAACATATCGAAGAAGCGGGAATTCACTCGGGAGACAGTGCTTGTAGTTTGCCGACCGTTAGCATTAGCGAAGAGAAGATAAAAGAGATAGAAAACGCCACAAAACAAATCGCTTTGAAACTCGGAGTTAAAGGATTACTAAATATCCAATACGCTCTTCATAAAGACAAACTTTATCTTATCGAAGTAAACCCAAGAGCAAGTAGAACGGTTCCTTTCGTGTCAAAAGCTACCGGTCTTCCTATGGCGAAAGTTGCAACGCGTGTTATGTGGAATCTTGCGTATAATCCTGAGATTAATGACGGAAAAGTACTTCAAGAAGCACTTAAATTTTATGATAAGTTTAATGTAGTTACGTTTGACGGTAACGTATATAAACCTAAACAAAAAGGTCACATCGCAGTTAAAGAAGCCGTATTTCCGTTTAATAAACTTCCTGGTGCCGATTTAATTCTCGGACCGGAAATGAAATCTACCGGTGAAGTTATGGGTATAAGTGAAAGTTTCGGTGAAAGTTTCCTAAAAGCACAACAAGCGGTAAAATTTAATCTTCCTACAAACGGAAAAGTATTTATTTCACTTACTGATATAGATAAAGAATTCGCTCCTGAAATTGCAAAAGAGTTTGTAAGTTTAGGATTTGAAGTAGTCGCAACAAGCGGTACTTATAAAGTTATTACGGAAGCCGGAATTAAAGCTACTAAAGTATTAAAGATAAGCGAAGGAAGACCCAATATCGTAGATATGATTAAAAATGAAGAAATTGCTCTTGTAATTAATACAAGTGATAACAAAGCAAGCAAAGACGACGCAAAAATTATTAGACGTGAAGTATTAAATCAAGGTATTCCTTATTATACGACAATTGCAGCAGCAAAAGCTGTAATTGAAGCGATTAAATTTATTCAACAAAATAAAGTCGGAGTTAAATCTATTCAAGACTACTTCGTTTAATCTTTCTTTTTTTCTCTTATTTAATGTATATACATTTTTTACGTTTTTCATTAAACCCCCAAAAATCAGGGAATTCACAAGTATAATGTGAAAGGTGAAGAGAAAAAAGTGAAAAAAAGTGAAAATTTTTCAGAAAACCTCTTGACAAGAGGGTAGGAATATTATATACTTTCAGTCCCAAAACGCGGGAGAGCGTTTGAGATGATTGATAACTTAGATATAAGTTGCATACACCCGG
>Ga0256834_1000372_pt1 | contig 32605 bp, 27 predicted proteins | sample 4281140metaG_FD_190536 | JGI IMG/M metagenome (GOLD analysis project Ga0256834, IMG submission 190536) | Hydrothermal vent microbial communities from East Pacific Rise, Pacific Ocean - 4281-140 | ecosystem: Environmental > Aquatic > Marine > Hydrothermal vents | place: Pacific Ocean: East...
GGGTGAGTTAACAGGAAATCAACTCGGCGCATTTTCCAAAAGCTATGCTCCCGAAAACAGATCGAATTGGTCTGTTTTTGCGTTTCCTCCTTGGGTCGGATGGACATTTACTGTGGAAGAGTGGAAGTCTTTTCTCGACATTAATAACCTTGAACTGCCAAATCATTATTCAATTCCAATTGTGATAAACAGCGTGTTTGCAGAATATATACCGCTTAAATGGGGAGAGCGCGAGTTTACAATTGATTCTAGAAACTATACAGGTGTGCAATTAGAGCAAGTTATTCCCAAGAGAGTGTTTTTGGGTAGTGCCGAACTAGAATTGCTCGCACCAATTTCAAATATCGATTCTGGTGGGCAAGTTGTTCAATTGCAAATGCCTTCACTTGCAAGTGAAAATGAACATAAAATACTGAGATCGGGTGTTTCAATTACACTTAAGAATATCACCATGATGAAATTTTGGGATGGCAAAGAACTCCAACAATGGATCCCAGGACAAGGAGATCCAAAACTTATTACTCAGACAACCAGATCTACAATTGGTGTTCAGATAAATGATGAAACCTGGCACTCTATCTCGTTTGGGGACTTTGATTATTTTGTTGTTAGTGATGGCAACGAGGATAGTGAAGTGGTTGTTGATGTTTTTAATTATGCGGCCAGCAGCAGACACACTTTTGGGCAGGAACGCACCCCAACTAAGCTACAACTGCAACAAATTGAAGACCAAAAATTCGAAATGGCAGTTCTGCGCCGCTTGCGAAATTTGGCTGTAACGAACTATTTGCCAAGGGATATTATCAGTATCGGAATTGGTCAGACCAATATGTTATCTTATATTGCAATGGGGCCGAGTGGTGGTAATTCAGTAATTTCAATTGTTGATCATGCTGATTATCAAAATTCTATAACTGAAAATTTGGCGTTGTATGGATCTTCTGAGGGCATTTCAAACATTGTTGGAGGTCTTGTTAAATACAAGATTCCGCATACAAAAACGGTTTTTGCAGTCGGAACAGATACTGATTATCAAATTAGTATCAATGGTAATCTAATAAATCACAAACAAAACACAATATTGGGCAGTCAAAGCTTTAAAAAAATTATTGACCAAGCCTATCAGTCAGGATTAGCCGAGATAGCGTTCCATAATTTTGGGACAGCGCCCGACGCCAACGAGCAAGCATCAATTCAACAGGCATTTGATGTTCTTAAGACCAGTTATGATACCAAAATTTGGACAGATCATGGAGGATTTCCAAACAATATCCTATTCTATGGTTGGGATGATACGGCTGGTGATTTCTATATTTATGATCGACTTGAGCAGGCAGGAATAGAATTGGCATGGGCTGGACCTGATTTTTCATTATATCGTGAATCAAAAAATTTCTCTGCGTTTGGAACTTCTGCGCTTTTTTATGAATTGCCTTATTTGTCGAGACAAAGTGAGCGGCCAATCAGCTTTTTTAGATCGACCATAATGAAATTAGTCTGGCCTGGGCCAGCCAAAAATTTGGGTGAAAGAATCAATGAATATAAATTCCCATTGATTTGGCATTCATATCTTGGCTCGCTTTTGAATTATGATGGACAGGATTCGTATACAGGCGCAACCTATATGGGTGAGATGAATGAATTACTTATGGAATTAGATCGCCTACGAGCATCAGGCGAGCTGGATATTGTCAAGGTGAGTGAGCTTGCAACTTACTGGAAGTTGAGGAGTGAGTTGCATTGTTTTATTGAAGAGAAAATTTGGTGTGCGGGAGCTGTTGCAAACGCAGAACAGCAGCCTGCAACAGTTCATGGTACTTCTATAGACTTGATTTCTGGGAATATTGCTAACTTTGAGGTTAACTTTTCTGAGCAGACGAACCTGTGGCTAGGACGCCAGAGCGCCGCTTCAACTCCTGCAGAAAATTAAGCAGAAATAAACAACAAACGGGACAAAATTTTAATAGATTCTGTTACGCCAAAACTCCAGAAAATCATCGTAAAACTCACAAATAGATAAGTAGTAATAATCCCCAACCATCTTGGTGCTTGCCATGTGAGTATAACACCTAGTTTCCCTGATACCCTGCTTTTAATTCGGTTGCGGACTTGAATTAATACTAGAGCTGCGCCGTGCAGAAGGCCAAATATAACAAAACCCCAAGTCGTTCCGTGCCATAGAGCAAAAATCATCATTGTTACAAAATAAAGAAATGTTGAAATCAGAAACGCCCATTTTGCCTCCACGCGCATCAATCCGAAGCGTAGCAAAGGTGTGAACACATAGTCTTTGATAAAGGAAGTTAATGAAATATGCCATCTGCTCCAAAACTCCTGAACGGAAACTGAGGCAAATGGTCGATTGAAATTTTCGCCCAATTTGAAACCCATCAAACGTGCAATTCCGATCATCATGTCGGTGTAACCAGAAAAATCAAGATATAGTACAAAAAGTTGTAATAAGAAAATCAGCCAAAGCAGGCCTACACCTGTTGTTAGAGGATCAACACCGCCAAATCCCGTTAAGGGATAAAGAAAATCAGCCAGAATAAATTTTTTAATGAAACCGTTCGCAATACGATTTAGAGACGACCAAATGACGGTCTTGTCAACTTTGTGAGGGGTCTTAAAGTCCTCTATCCAGCGGTCACATCGCTCCAAAGGTCCCGCAATCAGGGTTGGGAAAAAAACCAGGTAGGCAAAATAGGTTATCGGTCCGTGTTTTGGCAGTATCCTGATGTCTTCGATATAATTGATACATCTAAAAAAGATGAAGCTAACGCCTATAAGCTTCAGTGGAAAATAATGGAAGGGGTTTGCAAATGAAACAAGATTCGGATCTTTGGCTAAAAAAAGAAGCACCCATAATCCTAAAATAACAGCGATAAAGAATCGCTCTGTTGCGCTATTGCCTACGGTACTACGCAGTTTGTACTGACCAATTACGTAAGTTGAGATGAATAATCCAGCCAGTATCAAGAATGAGCTTGTTCCGGAAATAAAATAAGTCAAAAAAACTAAATTTAACAAAGCTATTGTGATAGATTTACTATCTATTCCGTAAGTAATTGCAGATAACCAACCGAAAATAGGGGATTTTCTAGCAATTCTAACTTTTGCTGAGTTTGATTTACTCAGATATAGAACCGCATTGTAGATTAATATTGCTGCACCAGCATACAGCAAAAATGATAAGGAGTTCAGATCTAAGGTTTGGATAGGGGGGGTGTTGATGTTTTCCATGACCTAACAATCATTCAAATATAGTGCTAATAAAAAACATGAGATTGCTCAGCCGAGTTTTCCAGCTACTAGCTTTATCAAATCACCGACCTTTTGCAACCGCGCAACTTCTGCATTGGAAAATTTCACGCCAAAGGTTGCCTCTGTTTCCATAATCAGCATTATGTGATTGAGAGAATCCCATGCCTCGTAATCGGCAGCTGTCATTTCCTCTGAGATAACAATATCTTCGTCTGAAAAAACCTTGCGAAATACACCTAATAGGGTTGTTTGAATATCATCCTGCGTCATATTTTTACCTTTTAATAAATACTAATAAATTAGAGCCTGTACTGAGCATTTTTGGATCAGTCATTTTGAGAATTTTATACATCAACGAACGATCAGTTCCAGCATATGCCACATTGGTACTTCGCTGTAAAATTTGTGAGATTTGGGGTTAACTTTGTCAAAATCAGGGTGTGGTTTTGGTTCAAAAATCCTGGCAATTGCCAAACCCGCATCCTCTAAAAGTTCCGTGATTTCAGCAAGTGTTGGCGCAACGCGAAAATAGTGAGAATTGTAACTTTCTAAAATACCAAAAGGTCGGTTTGGATCCCCAAAAAACGGTGTCAGAAATAACGGGTGCGGATCCATTATTAAAATACGTCCGTCCTTTTTTACCAATTTTGCAAGATTTTGAAGTACAGTTTTGCGGTTGCTAAAAAGCTGGGGTTGATAAGACTCATGGAATAAAAACAAAAACGTGTCTATCATGATAACATAATCAAAAGGCTCGGCAATCAATTCAGGCTGATCAGTCGAAAAGTCAATTATGTCGAGCACTGCATAAGTCGCATCGCCTTCCCCCTGACCAGACCAAGTTTTTTTTGCGATATCAATATAATCGGAATTGTAATCAACTCCAACAGCTTTGTCAGAAACTTGTGCCATTCGGTTAGTGTAATAGCCAGTTCCACAGCCAACTTCGATGATAGATTTACCCGCAACATGATCCTCAAGAAATCCATCTAAGAACCTATCCTGCACATAGTGATATGCAGTCAGACGAGTTGATAGGCGGTTTTTTTCAAATTTCTGATCTGCCCACCATTCGGTTGGGATACGACGGTTCATCAAACAGGCCGTGCCAATTTGTTCATAAAATGAACCGCGAAATGCGTCGCCAAAGTGCTGCTTGTCGTGTTTATACTCGATAGGCCATTGAGTCGCTAAAATTCCGACATCAATCAACAACTCAAGAACTTCTTTACAGGTAAGTTTATCGCCAGCCACCAAGGTTGCATCAGCATCAAACATTGCAGAATTCTCATACGCATTGTCAAAAATATTGAATTTAGTTGCATCCTTTATTCGCCAAGAGGCATTCCATCCATCTGCAGCATCACAGCGCAAGATACCCTTATCAGCAGCTGTGACTAAATTATCAATCCAGCCCATTGCCGCCTGATCTAATAGAATATTTCGACGATAATGTGGTTGGTATAATCGTAGTGTAGCGTTAGCAATGGGGAATAATATTGTTCCTGGATTCCAAATTACGATCTCTGACATATTGCCCATAATTTTTATAAAGCCCTTTTAAGAAATTTCTATATTACTTTTTTATCTGTTTCAAGTTATTAACTAGAGTTGCCATGAACATTTACTCAATAAACGGTATAATGGCGTTCGAATAGAATCTGTACCCATCTTTATTTACATGAACAAGGTCAAGAAACATCGTCCCCTCAAGCCCTTGGATTTTTGGTATAAATCCTAGATATGAATTTTGAGCTGTTTGAATCATTTTAGCTAAATTCGCACGTTCTTTTTCAAGAGTTTTAGGCTCAACGACCCGCTGATATATTGCTGGATTTAACTCTGCATAAACAGCAAGGACACTAAAGTTTTCGTCTGCCATCGAAAATATTTCCATCAGTGCTTGACTCTGCACATTTTGGTTTGGGTTAAAGCTGGCACTCTGATAGCGTTTTTTGGTTTTTAGAAGCGCCATAGCCTGCGATAACGGAGCGTTATTTGTGCCTTTCCATCCAGTGGCAAACTTTGTTGACCATGCTGAAGGGTTGCCACCAAAAAACTCTTGGCGCAACTGAGCGCGCCAACCAAACAAGCTGAGGTTATTAATGAGAAAATTACTGATCCCATGGGAAATACGATGAAGAATGTCATCTCTTTTATCTTGCCTATTATAGCTGATAGCCCCATCGGGTGTAACCTCCAGCTCGCGCAGCCAGGAACGGCTCACATCGTTGGGCGATTGAAAGTCTTGTGAAACGGAACGCAATGCGATGTCGATAATAACACCCTGCGCTCCTAGTGTGCGAACATGTTGAGACAATATTTGCATTTCGTGAGGCAGCATACCATTGTATGACAAATTTATAATGCTAGGCGAAAGCGCAGATATGTGGTTTGAATTAGTTGCAGTAAAACGATTGCTAATTGCTTCGGTAAGTTGTTTATCCAGAGTATGACGTCGCCATTCTTGGTCGCCATGCTCACCCATGGTCGCACCAAACCACAGGCTGTCACCTATTAAAACAATTACATTTTTCCCAGTTGCAACGTCAGCAGCGATTTGATCAAATTTAGGCTTCAAATGGCTGGGTGACTGGATGTCTGCATTCATTCCATATCTATCGCTACTAAGCGTAGTGCGTGCCAGCACTTCGCCGATTAATATCAACAACAATAACGTAAAAACAAAAATTAGAGCATTAACAATCCAACCCAGCTGGTTAAATAGACTTGGTTTTTCTTCTGAGTTATGAAAATTAGTTGGCTTAGCAGAATTTGTTTTGGTCATCTGGTTGGCCTTAAAAATTTTGGTAGACAAAAGTAGATATATCCTGATTGCTAAAGGCCAGTATTATGACCACCTTTGTTGCAAGTATCCACGGGGAATTTTTCCAATTCATATATTTTCTCCAAATGCTACGGTTCTACTACCAGTTTACATGATACTAAGTAAATAGCTTGGCTATAGTTTTTTTGTCGATTTTTCCAGTCAATCCTGCGGGAAGGGAGTCAAGAATTTTTATAGTTTTGGGTTGCTGAAAATAGGCTAATTTACCCTCTAAAAGCTTAGCGAGCGCATTGCGTGAAAAACTATCTTTATTGGCTTTAGAACTAAGAACAAGTACTGCCGCAACCTCTTCGCCATAAATTGAGTGGGGGACTCCGACCACGCAAACCTCTGCAATACCATCAATTGTTGTAATAACTGCCTCTACCAGTGTGGGTGAGATGTTAATCCCACCGCGAATAATTAGGTCCTTTTTACGTCCTGTGATATAGAGTTCATTGTCTTTAACATAACCTATGTCACCAGTAAAAAACCCCTCATCGGTGAGGTTGTTATTATCATCTTTAGTTGCGTTAAAGTAACCTTTCATTAAAAATGGAGACTGAACTAATAGCTCTCCTTCTTCATTCGGCGGTATTGTTTTTGTACGTTCGTTTACATCGCGTATATGCACTGAAACACCGTCCAGAATGAAACCTTTCGAGCCAAGAGTATTCGAGTGGTTTGGAAGGGAGCTGGAAATGAAGGCTGTCTCTGACAAAGCAAAATTTTCGTGCAAAAAGAAACCAAATCGTTCCTCAAATTTTTGTTTCGTAGCAGCGGGTAGCGGAGCCATACCGACAATCCCACGCAAAATCTGCTTGCCTAGCCAATCCATTTCTGCACCATCATCGACCTGAAGGATCATGGCAAGCATTGTGGAGGTAAACCATAGCGTGTTAATTTGATGCTGGCGAACAATATTCCAGAATTCGAATAAAAAGGATCCACCTAAAGCCGGTAATAATACGATACTTGCTCCCTTACACATAGGTAATAAAAGTAAGTTGTGCGTACCTGCAAGGTAGCTCATTGGGAACATATGTAAAAATCTATTATTACTATCAATCTCCAAACTGTCACAGAATAATTGCTCATTATGCATCAAGTTACGCAAAGCAATTTGCACCCCTTTTGGCTCTGCAGTAGAGCCAGAAGTAAAAATAATCATGCACACCGCATCTTGATCCAAATGCTCGAAGACAAGGCCAGGTGTTTCAGAAAAATCGCCAACCATGGCCGTCAAATCAATAGTATCACAACAAGCCTTTGTTGCAGGATTTTCTATATTGCTGATTGCAATTAGTTCGACATTAGAACCAGAACCATCGATGGCGGTTTTTGCCAATTCTAAGTGATTGAAGCCGACAATAATATATTTAGCATCAACAGAACGCAAAATTTCAGCCAGATGTTGCTTTGAAAGTTGAGGATTTAGCGGGACAATACATGCTCCGCAATGCCAAAGGGCTAAAAACAGGTTGGCTACTTCTAAACTGTTGTCAGCGATGATACACACCCGATCAGATGCGCTGATGCCGTGCATTTCAAGCTTGCGTGTTATAGCCCATGAGGCTGACAATGCTTGGCTATAACTTTGCTGCCTACCCGTTGTATGCTCGATAAATAGTGGGGCATTTTTTTGGAGGGCAAAAACATTACGGAGAGTTTTAAGAGCATCAAAGGAAGGCATAAGAATAACAATTTCTGTATTTATTAGGTTGGGTTTTTGACGATTGTCAAAATTATTTTTTACTCAGAATCACGCCGTTGTCAATCAGTTTGAACCCATCAATTTCGACGCTGGGCTTCCGCATAACGAAGTCGAGATGAAACGCTACGTTATTGTTACCGCCGATAGAATTATTTGAGCCGATACCAAAGTGAACCGTACCTCTTGTCCCTTCGTCTTCTAGCATAATTCCGCAAAGTGTTGCCAATGGATTAAGACCAATTCCAAATTCGCCTAACACTCTTGCTTTTGGACCTGCTGCATCAAATAAATCTTGGACACGATGTGCCAAATTCTCATCTTCACAAGTGATGTCGCAAACGCGACCATCACGAAATGTTAAAATCACTGGCGTTTGAAGCAGTCCAATTTCCTCACAAGGAATAGATCCGTCCACGACAATTAAACCGTTACAACTGTCTTCCAGTGGAGCGATGTTAACTTCTGCATCTGGAGGAGAGCCAAGAGTGCCTTTATCTCTAACAATTCCTGGTGCGACGTTGGTAACTCGGTTGCCTAAATTAAACCTGATATCAGTGCCAAGGAGACTGCTAACTCGAACGCTACTGGCTTGGTTCAATTGTTGAGCTAGCCACATTGCCTCAGGCACAAGTTCTTCAAAATTTGCTCGCAGAGCATCGGATGAAATCACTTTCATGCTGTAGTCAGGTAACGAAAGATATCTTGCACCAAGATTTGTCGCTGCATAGCGGGCTTGAGAGTGTGCTAAGGACATTTTTGTTAAACAGAAAATAACGTCCGAAGATGCCATTGCGGCAGCAACTACAGGGGAAGGTTCATTCCCATGCATTTTGAAATCAGGCAACAGCATTAAACTTAAGTCAGCGCCGATTTCTTCTGCGGTTTGCCGCACGAGTAAAGCGACATCAAAAGTGCTATCGTCTGCCAGAATTAGGGTCTTTTCACCACTCTGCAAACCAGCACAATGTATGCATAACCATTTTGCTCCATCCCTTGCAGCCTGATGATTAATTTCTTGTTGTTTCTTATTCATGTTAAAATCAATCATTACTGTGTTGGGAGATATAAAAGAGGCTTAGGCGATCAAAATGGCAAGCTGGTTATTCTTAAAATTTATGAAAACCCATGGCATCAAGACGATCCATAACTCCTTTGTGGGTAATTTTATTGCTCTTAATCAGATCACTTATTACATATAAGGATTGCTCAATACGGTCTTCGCTTTCCGTGCCTATCGACACACGAATAAAGTTTTTGGTACTTGCGCCATAAGCAACCCCCGGTACAACAGCTATCCCATGCTCCAACAATAAATACAGTGCGAAATCCATAACATCGCCATCAAACTCTTCTACCGAGATGAAAAAATAAAATGTTGTATCACCGCCGAGATGTTTAAGTCCAATTTTTTTAATTATTTCATGAACCCGTTGACGTTTTTTAACAACTTCACGCACCTGAGGCATCGTAATAGCAATCACCTCGTCAAAGTAAGTCGCCATGTAATGCAAAAGTATTGTAGGTGCGCAGGTGATGAGGTGCTGGTTTACTTTCAGCAGGGCTTGAATGATACGTTGTTCACTAATCACATACCCAACGCGCCAACCACTCATTCCCATATTCTTGGAAAGGCTATTCACTATTAATGCATTGGTTTTATCTGGTACAATGCTGGCATAAGAAACAAATGTTTCATCAATAATGAAATCGCTATAGGCTTCATCAACCAGCACAAATAAACCGTGCTCCTGAGCCATGTTAGCAATAGCTTTGAGCTCTTGAGCGCTATACAAACGACCAGACGGATTATTTGGATTATTGATAATTAACAATTTCGTTTTCGGCGTAACGTATTTTGCAAATTCCTTAATCGGTGCGTCATAAGGGATAAATGCCGGAACAGCGGATGCAAGATGCACTTGTTCTTGATAGGAAAGCCATGCAGGTTCGTGAATTAAAACCTCATCTCCTGGGTCGCATAATGTCTCAATTGCCATGAAAATAATTGGTTTGGAGCCAGCGGAAATTAGTATTTCAGTGGGATCTACTGAAGCATTATAGTGTTTGTAGTAATAGCCAGCAATTTTTTCACGCAGTTCGAGAATACCTTGGCTATCAGAATAGTGATAGCATTTTTCGATATCGAGCTTGTTAAAATCAAATAGAGGGATTTTGAAAAATGCCTCTCCTAATGACAATGCAACAACATCGCGTCCTTTTCGACGCATGTCATACATCAATTGATTGATGTAAATACTCAGAGCTTCAGGAATTGCATTGACTCTATTACTCAAAGCTAAGTGAGAAGTCTCAGCGAGATCAACTTTTTTAATTTTAGTCATTCATATATCCTCAATCGGGTTATTCGATAATGGTGTTCACAAAGCAATATAAAGACTAACTCAGTTCTAATCTAAATTACTAGTGTTTTTTTAAGGGGAGACTATTGATTGATACAAACTCCCTACATTAATTTGTGTTTAATAATTTTCCCTGCGCTTGTGCGATCAAAACGCCGAACAAATTGGATTCGGTTTGGCCACTTGTCTGAAGGGATTACCTGACGTAGCCATGCGCTGATGACATTTTCTGCATCATTGTCCGTATCGTCGTGCGTTTGGATAAATAAGTTGTAGCTTTCACCCAGTAAGCGGTGATCAGTTCTGACAGCTGTAGCTGCCGACACTTCTGGATGTGTCTGTGCAACACTTTCAATGTCATTCAAATAAATTATCAATTCACCGCGTTTTGCAATATCTCGTAATCGACTTGTCAGCACAACTTCATCATCCACAAGAACTCCAGCATCACCAGTTGCTACGAAGCCTTCGTGATCGCAAAATGAAACAACAGCCCCAGAATCATCCAGATAGCCATCTGCCATCGAATTGCTTTTCACCAGCAATTCCTGCTCTTTGCTGTTCTCTACTACTTGACGGAACTGAACCTCAACACCGTCCATCAATTGCCCAACCGAACCTGGTTGCCTCAATTTTGCTACTGTATATTGCTTTAGTTTTTTTGGTGCTTTTTCTTCACTTTCTGTATCAGACCGCTTAATTTCCAAAGGCATTTCTGCAGTAAGAAACCCAGTCTCTGTAAGTGCGTAATTCTCAAAAACTGGAATTCCAAATATTTTTTCAAAATCTTGTTTTAATTCCAATTTAGCCGGCGCCATTCCTGTTAAAACAGCTCGCATCCGCAATGGCATATCTGCGTATAATTCCATACCGTGCTGAAGTGTATCATCTAACATCAGACGTAAAATTGATGGTGGCTGCCATAAAACGTTGATGCCAAAACGATTTATATCGTGCCACATTGTCAAACCGGTTTTCCCAGACAGTGGATCTGTAATAACTACGCTACTGCCTCGGATAAATGGAACTAGAGTACCATTTAGGTATCCACCCAAATATGACATTGAAAAACTGTTAAAGAATACTGATGTTGCGTCGATAAAGGGGTAGCAGGAAACTAGCTTGTGTGCGGTTTGCATAAGGGTGCAAATGTCCCACTGGACTATTTTGGGAATGGTTGTTGTGCCTGATGTAGTTATGATTAATTTGCCATCATTGCTTTTGTCTTCATCATGCACTCGAATGCTGCTAGTATGTTGAAGCCATTCAAAACGCCCATCGGTACTCATATTAGCACGTTTTATTTTGTTGCTTCTTTCTAGCAGTTCAAGTGTTTCGTTTTGGTGTGACAAAATAAATGTAGCTGCAACAACTATTTTAGGTTGAACCGTTTCAATTAAAGTCTCTAACAAAGAGCCATGACAATTCACTGGAGCAGGTGCATATCGGATGCCTTCGCTTGCACAGGCATAAAACAACAAAACTGACTCAACGCAGTTAGGTAGTAATGTCACTAAAGAGTCACCTGGCTTCATTCCATGGTCGAGCAACCAGTGACTTGTTTTTGTGACCAAAATTGAGAATTCTGCCCAAGTCCAAACTTGCTGACTCCGAGAATCAATCATGGCTGGAGCATTCGAAGTTGCTGGGTCATTTACCAGTTTATTAAAGTGTTTTATGAGCAGATTCATCTAAGCTACATACCATACACCTTCGATGGAGTCTATTCCAACATTTTATTTCGACGTAATGGATCACTACCAAAATTGATATGTCCCAGCTTTTGATGCTCAAGAGTTGACCAGCTCCATAGCTTTCTCTGTTTAGGCGATGCTCGAATAGATTGCGGCGAATTCTCTCTCAAGAATTTATTCACTGTGGCAGAAAGGCTGGAATTATTTCGAGAACGAGGAAACCCGTTCGGACATTGTTAAATGCTTTTAGGCTAATATCAGCTAATGGGATTACACGACGTGATCTTGCGCTCTTTAATTGCCTTCTGATATTCCGTATGACCTAGAAAAGATAAGAACTACGCAGTTTTACTATAATCAGGTAGCAAGAAGTGCATTCCGAACTTATGGGTATAAGAAATAATTCACTACAAAAATAAAACGCAGCACGAGTTTTAGCATTAAAAATACCTAAATTTTCGAGCAATTCTATGAAGCAGGTTGGCACAGAGGAAGACCGCTAGAATAAAAATTTTGGCTGATTATATCGTTATATTTCAATGGGTTAAAAAATTCACGTTTAGCATTTTGTATAGCAGAGTGTATAGCAAGGCAGGTTATGCGCAGTTTTTAGGTAAATACAATTTGAATAAGAAGGTTATTTTATTATGTGGGGTATTGGAAAACATTCTGGATTACTCAATTTCATAAATTTATAAGGTCAAAATGAATTCTCTCAAGTAATGAGGAGGAGATGGAATATTTTATAAAGACATTTCGTAAGTGTTGATGTGCTAACTCACATCTTTCCAACGATGGCACGCAACTAGTCGCCCCCTGCCAATATCCTCAACTATAGGGCGTTCTTTTTCGCATTTTCCTTCTGCAAAAGAACAACGGGTGCGAAAGGTGCATCCAGATGGCGGGTTAATGGGTGAAGGAATTTCGCCCGCTAAACCTTCAATAGTTTTTTCTCTTGCTTTTTTAGGGTCTGGAATAGGCACAGCTTTTAGTAGTGCTTTTGTATAGGGGTGTTTTGGGTCATTATAAAGATCCCCAGATGGTGCAACTTCGACAATTCTTCCTAAATAAAGCACCATAATTCTATCTGATACATGGCGCACCACACTTAAATCATGACTAATAAAAATAAGTGTTAGACCAAATTTGTCTTTAAGATCGCGAAGCAAGTTTAAAATTTGTGCCTGTACCGAAACATCAAGCGCACTCACTGGTTCATCACAAATAATGAGTTTAGGATTAGTAATTAGCGCTCTTGCAATGCCAATTCTTTGCGCTTGCCCGCCAGAAAATTCGTGCGGAAAACGAGAAATCATTTCAGGTAAAAGCCCAACTGATTTCATCATTGACAAGACTTTTTCCTGACGTTGTTTTTTCTTTAATTCTGGTATTAGAGTTTTTAATGGATCAGCAATAATCTCACCCACCGTCATTCTTGGGTTTAACGAAGCTACGGGATCTTGAAAAATAATCTGTAACTCTTTTCTATGTTGGCGCATTTTATGCCAGTTTAATTTGGTTAAATCATCACCAAGCCAAATAACTTTGCCCTCATCAGGTTCAAGTAAGTGCAAAATACAACGACCCAAAGTTGACTTACCGCAACCGCTCTCTCCAACAATGCCCAGTGTTTCGCCTGCCTTAAGCGAAAAACTAATATCTTCAAGTGCAGTTAAAGTTTGTTTTTTCGTAAATACTCCACCAGAAATTGCAAAGGTTTTTTTAAGGTCACTTACTTCAAGCAATATTTCATTCATTTATTCTTATCCTTTTTGCTCAAAATTCCATCGTAAAAACAAGCATTAGAACGCCCATCGCTAGTTTTAATGAGTGGTGGTGACTCCTTAAAACATCTGTCAAATCTAAATTCACAACGTGGGTGAAAAGTGCATCCATTTGGCAGGTTTTCTAAACTTGGTGGCAAACCATCAATCGGCTCTAGACGTTTTTCTGGCTCGTCAACATGTGGTGTTGAGTGTAACAAACCATAAGTATATGGGTTTTTTGGAGAATAGAATAAATCATCAACGGAGCCTTTTTCAACCATTCGCCCGCCATACATAACCATCATTCTATCGGCAATTCCTGCAACAACACCTAAATCATGGGTGATTAAAACAAGTGAAGTGTCAAAGTCTTTTGTTAGCCCTTTAAATAACTCAAGCATTTGTGCTTGCACGGTTACATCAAGCGCTGTTGTTGGCTCGTCTGCAATGAGGATTTTTGGTTCACAAGAAAGCGCAATTGCAATCATTATGCGCTGACGCATTCCGCCAGAAAGTTCATGTGGATAACGAGTGATAACTTGCTTTGCATCGGGCAGACGCACCGCATCTAACATATCTATGGATTGTTTAATTGCTTTGCTTTTGCTTATGCCCTTATGCAACGTCAAAACCTCTGCCATTTGTTCGCTAATTTTTATATAAGGATTTAACGAAGTCATTGGGTCTTGAAACACCATAGAAATTTGATTGCCTCGAATTTTATTTAATTCTTTTGTTTTTAGCCCTAAAAGCTCTTTCCCTTCAAATTTAACTGAGCCGCTTGCTTTGCCGTTTTCTGACAAAAGACCAAGTGAGGCCAAAACTGTCTGGCTTTTTCCTGAGCCGCTTTCACCAACAATTGCAACAGTTTCTCCTTTGGCAATATTAAAAGAAATATCATTTACTGCCTTAACCCTGCCACTTAAGATTTTAAATTCAACATTAAGATTTTTAACTTCAAGCAAATTCATTCATCTATCCTTTGGGTCAAGCGCATCGCGCAAACCATCTCCAATAAAAAAGAAACAAAATAATGCGGTTACAAAAAATGAAAGCGGAAAGAATAATTGCCAAAATGTGCCATAAAGAATTGTACCAGCCCCCTCGCTAATCAGCGCACCCCAAGATGTATTTGGTTCTTGCACCCCAAGCCCTAAAAATGAAATAAAACTCTCGGTAATAATCATAAGAGGAACCAAGAGCGAAGCATAAACAATAACAATACCTAAAAGATTAGGAATGATATGGCGTATGATTATTGTAAAATGGTTTGACCCACCCGCAATTGCGGCTTCAATAAATTCTTTGTTTTTTATAGACATAGTTTGCCCACGCACAATGCGTGACATATCAAGCCAAGAGATAAGCCCCAAACCAACAAATAGGGTTCCGATAGATCTGCCAAAAACCACCAAAAGCAAAATAAGCACAATCATATATGGAATTGACATTAAAACATCAACAATTCTCATCATAATATTATCAAGCCGGCCACCAAAATAGCCAGCAGTTGCACCATAAAGTGTGCCAACAATTACCGCAATTCCTGCTCCTACTATTCCAACCATTAAAGAAATTTGGCTACCCTGCGCCACACGCGCAAATAAATCTCGCCCTAATGGATCTGCTCCAAAATAATGCCCATTAGCGAGTGATGGTTTGCCAAGTTCAGCAATATCACCCAAAATTGCCCAATCAATTTCTTCATTGTTCCATTTAGTAAGATAAGGTGCACCAAAAGCAAATATTACAATTAAAGTCAAAATTATTAGACTAACAAAAGCGGCTTTATTTTTAAAAAATCTAGCCCTAGCATCTGCCCAAAGCGAGTTGCTTTTACCCATCTCATAGCTAGGCATATTATCTGCCATTTTTTTAATTTTTTTAGAACCAATTACCATTTTCTATACCCCCTAATATCTTATCTTAGGGTCTATCCAGGCATAAAGAATGTCCACGACCAAGTTGAAAGTAATTGTTAAAGCGCCTAATAAAATTGTAATCCCCATAATCACAGAATAATCTCGGTTTTGGGCGCTTGTAACAAACATCTTCCCTATACCACCAGTTGAAAAGAATACATCAATAACAACTGAACCCGTTATCATCGCAACAAAGGTCGGGCCTAAATATGTAATGACGGGAAGCAGAGCAGGTTTTAGCGCATGTTTGAAAATAATTTTACTATTCGACAGTCCTTTTGCTTTTGCGGTTCTTATGAAATTAGAATTTAATACCTCAAGCATTGACGAACGGGTGATGCGCGCAATACTCGCCATATAAGAAGTAGCAAGCGCTATCACTGGTAAAACTAAATATTGCCATTGCCCTCCGTTCCAGCCACCACCTGGAAGCCACTTTAGCCAGAGAGTAAAAATTATCACCAAGATTGGTGCCATAACAAAATTGGGTAAAACTTGAGCTGAAATAGAAAAACCAACCGCTAAATAATCTATCCAGCTATTGTGGTTTAGTGCGGCAATTATGCCAAGGGAAACCCCAACACTAACTGCAAGAATAAACGCCCAAAATCCATATTTTAAGGTTATCGGAAAACCCTGAGCAATTACATCATTAACCGAGCGATCTTTATATCTAAAAGAGGGGCCAAAATCGAACTTTGTAACAATCGAGACAACATAATTGGTAAGCTGTTTATAATAAGGCTGATCAAGCCCATATTTTGCTTCAATATTTGCCAAGACTTGAGGCGGAAGCGGTCTTTCTGAAGTGAAAGGTCCACCTGGTGCTGAATGCATCAACACAAAAGAAAAAACTATTAAAAATAACATCGTTGGGATTGCAATCCCTAAGCGTTTTAAAATATATCTGAACATGAAAACTGACTCCAAGAAAAGAAAAGCCTCGCATCATAAATTGATGCGAGGCTGTTTTCATAGTCCGTTATTTAACCTTATAAAGGTCGCGGCTATACCAGTTTTGTTCAACATTTTTAACTGGCCAAGAACCGATAATACCCTCGCTCATCATATAAACACCAGTATAATGATAAACTGGGATAACTGGCATTTCTACGGCAAGAATTTCTTCAACCCTTGTATAATTACCACTTGGATCAGCTGCAGTTTTTGCGTCTGTCATTAACTGATCAACTTCAGCATTAGAATATTTACCGTCATTATAGCCAGAAGTAGTAGTCAGCAGGTCAAGCATAGTTGAGGCTTCATTATAATCACCACACCAAGCGCCACGTGCCAAATCAAAGTCTTGCTTGCCACGAACTTCAAGGAAAACTTTCCATTCTTGATTAGCTAAAGTTACTTCAGCTCCAAGCTTTTGCTTCCACATTTGTGAAGCAACAGTTGCAATTTTTTTGTGACTTTCTGAAGTATTGTAAAGCAAAGTAAATTTAAGTGGATTATCCGCTCCATAACCTGCTTCTGCCATTAACTCTTTAGCTTTTGCATCACGTTCATCTTGGCTCATTTGACCCCAAGCTACATCAGGAGCTGTAAAATTAGCTGTTGCACCTGGAGTGAATGTGAAGGCTTCAAATTGACCACCCTTTAGAACCTGCTCGGTAACAACAGATCTATCAAGTGCATAAGTAAGTGCCTGACGAACTCTTACGTCTTTAAATGCTTCTGGGCCACTATCGCTTAGGTTGAATGTATAATAATAGTTACACAAGCGTGGGAAAGAAATTGCCTGATTTGGATATTCTTTTTTAAGACGTGGATACTGCCCTGCAGGAATTTCTGTTTTATCTAATTCACCAGCAAGATAACGGGTTAATGCTTGATCGTCGCTATTGATAACTAATGCAACAACTTTATTTATGACAGTTTCGCCATCATTCCAATACATTGGGTTGCGCTCACGAACTGATCTCTCGTTAGGCACATGTTCGGTTAAAACATAAGCACCGTTTGAAACAATATTTTCTGGTTTTGTCCATTCTGAACCATATTTTTCAACCACCTTTTGTGGTGAAGGGAAAGTCGAACCATGAGTTGTCATTGCCGCAAAATAAGGCAATGGGGCGGTTAGCTTAACTACCAAAGTATAATCATCTGATGCGCTAACGCCCAATTCGCTTGGTTTCTTTTCGCCTGCAATAATTTCTTTTGCATTTTCTAGTGACATAATTTCCATAAACCAAGCATAAGGAGATGCAGTTTCTGGGTTTGCCAAACGTTGCCAAGCATAAACAAAATCATTTGCCGTTACAGGTTCGCCATTAGACCATTTTGCATCTTTTCTGAGTTTAAAGGTATAGGTTTTATTGCCATCACTTGCTTCCCAGCTCTCAGCAACACCAGGAATAAGGTTGCCTGCTGCATCTTGGTTCAATAAGCCTTCAAATAAATCTCGAACAATTTCTGCACCGATTGTATCTTCAGTAATTTGAGGATCAACTGAGCTATGCTCGTCTAAAACACGATAGGTAAATGTTTGATCTGCCGTTAATTCAACACCTACTGGCACTTGAGCTGCTAAAACTGGGGCAACCAAAAAGGTTGAGCCAATAAGACCTGCTGCGATAATTTTTGTGATATTTTTCATAAAATTTTCCTCCTCTAAAATTAGAATTAAACATTTTCATATTGGAAATATCCCTTCTTTATGAGGGTGCAATTTCCTTAAAAATACTCTATTACTGCATTAACCTTTTGACAAGTTAATTTACCATTAGGTAAAGTTTTTACTACTTAAAGCCCAACATAAAATATGTGAAATATGGTGGAATAATTATTTTAACAGGTCAGATTGTCAAATGGAATTAAGGTAATCCAAAAAATTATTTTAAGAATAAAATAATAATATTTCTCTCGAAATCTAGCTTAATGTGTGTGTATCTTGTTGTTTAAGTATAGTTGAATTGCGATTTGTAATTAGTTTGTGATGAGGTGTTTGTTTAATGGGTAAGATAAGAATGATAAATTTATTTGGGTTTCCATGTATTAGAGCATGCAATAAATCTCTTAAAGGATTACCAACCAAAACTTATCTTGTAGTAGCATTACTTTTAATTGAGTATGGCGGAACTGTAAGGCGTTCTTCTTTAGCAGGCTATCTGTGGGAAAATCGAGATACCAATTTAGCTAATTTGAATTTACGACAATTACTTGCAAGGATACGTCGTTTTGAAAGACAAAATTCACTTGAAATAATTTATTCTGATCATAGTGAGCTAGGACTAGCAAGTTCTATCTCATGTGATTTGAATGAGTTTCTTTCAATAGATAAACTTACAAACTCAAGAGATTTGTTGAACTATACTTCTAATTTTGGGGGAGAGTTTCTAAAAGGGACAGAAGATTGTGTAGGGGAAGGTTTGAGTAAATGGATTCTGACCCAGCGTCAGAGTTATTCAAATCAGTTTTTGCAGCTAGTTCTTAAAGGGGCATTGTATGTAGGTGGAAATGAAGGAATTAAAGCGTTAGAATATTTGCTTAGTGTTCATCCTTATAATGAGAAAGTTTTTCAATCACTCATTTTACTTCTTTCCAAAAATGATAAATTTGAATTAGCACGAAATTATTTTGAAGAGTTTGCAAAAAGACTAAATCAAGATCTAAATATAAAACCTGAAACTTCAACAATAAACCTAGTTTCACGGTTGCTTCCAGAAATGATTCCTTATCTTCAAAGTAAATATTCTTTTCTTTCTTCAGCGGTTTATGGCAATGTGCTATCAAAAAACATTGAAAGCTTCCGTTCAATGGAGGCAGGTAAAAATAACAATAATCCAATTCCTCGTTTAATGATCCTGCCATCATCTTCAGATGTTCATGACTCTACAGGATATAACAAATCGCTTATTTCTTCTCTTATAGAGGATATAACTTTGGCTTTATGCCAAATGCAGAGTTTTGTCGTGCTTGCACCACATACAGCAAGGCAATTTGTAAAGCTGGAACCCCAACCAAACTTTGATGTTGATTATATTATCTCAACGCGCTTGATTAAGGATAATGCCTGTTCAAGTCAAAAAGAGATAAGACTGGCAATAAGTTTGACATCTGTTTCAAGTGGAGAAATCTTGGTAGCAGAAGAACTCTTCCTATCAACTACCAAAATTCACGAAGGATACTCAGAGGCGATTCAATTTCTGATCAGAAAAATTAACTTAAAAGTTGACAATTCAATCCTTTCAGAATTTCGTATCTCTGGTTTCGCTAGTGCTTATACTTTCTATCTGATGGGAAAAGAGAGATTGGAAATAGGTGACTTACCAAATGTTCGAGCTGCACGAAAAACGTTTCAACATGCATTGAAGTTATCTCCAGAGTTTTACCATGCACAACAAATGTTAGCTAGAACCTATCATCTTGAGTGGTTTCTTTTAGGGCGCCCTGACCGTGAATTACTTTTGAAAGCGCAGACTATGGCAGCCAAAATTATTAAAAGTAAGCCGACAATATCAGGTGGACATTGGGAGAAAGGAGTTACTCAACTATATTTGGGTGATATTGCTGGTGCGCTAGAAACCACTTCACTTGCCTCGTCTTTTGCACCATATCATGCAGATATTATTGCACATAAAGCAGATATACTTTGTCATAATGGACAACATGGTGAGGCTCTTAAGCAAATCAAAATAGCACTGAAACTTAATCCTTTGCCGCCTGATAATTATTATTGGATGCAGGGTTGTAGTAAATTTTTTATTGGAAAATATCAAGAGGCCTTGAGATCAATCTCACAAACGAAAGCTATTACTCCTATAAGTTTTCGTTTTGTAGCGGCATGTCATGCGATGCTAGGTAATAAAGAAAAGTCTAGAAAATATAAAAACCTGTATTTACAGGAATATCCTGATTTTAAGATGAAGAAGTGGTCAAGTATAATTCCAATGAGGAGCAACTACGATGTTGCTCATTACATGGAGGCTTTGTGTCTTTCAGGTTTTGACTAAGTATTCATTGTTAATAATTAATACTGATGTGCTTCAATTAAAACATCTATAAAATGTCTCTATAAAAAGGAGATAATGATGAAAAATATTAATTATACTCACCATGATGATGTCATACATGTTTATGATTCTAATACAGGTAAATATGAAGAAGTTAGGATGGTTTCTTCTAGAATTGACGAGCATAAAAAAGTTAAACTTGTCTCCACTATCCCTAGTTTAGTGGCGCATATTGCATTTCAAGTTAGCACAGCTTAAAGCTTTGAAGATAAATAAAGATAAATTTTTTCCTGTTGAAAGAGTGCTTTTATTGGCGCAAAGTGATTGCCGAGTTAATATTTCTACTCAATATTTAGATCGTGTAATATCGCCAAATAAAACAGTTACTCAGGCAGAATTGTTTTTTGAACAGCTAGGCATTACGCGTGTTGCTGATCAAACTGGATTAGATCGGATTGGTATACCGTGTTTTGCTACTTTTCGACCCAATTCAAAGACCCTTGCCAATAATCAAGGCAAGGGTCTTACTAAAGATGCAGCACGTGCTTCTGCTGTCATGGAAGCGGCTGAGTTTGCAGTTGCTGAAAATCCAAGCATTGAAAATCTATCGGGAAATATTTTAGAATTAGATAACCAAGGTCATTCAATGGTTGATATTCGTTATCTATTACCAATAGGAGAAAATATTCCAGAGAGCAAAGAGCTTCAATGGATACCTGGTTTAAATATTAAAACGAAAAAAGATGTTTTAATCCCACTTGATGCCGTCAGTATAAATGCCGAAAATAATAAATTGCCTGGAATATGCAAGTCTACAAATGGATTAGCATCTGGAAATTGTGAAGAAGAAGCAATTTTTCATGGTTTGTGCGAACTAATAGAGCGCGATGCTAGCACGCTTTGGTCTTTGATAAGTAAAAAGATGCAAACACAAACTATCATTGACCCTAAAACATGGAGTGATGAGGCTGTAGACGGGCTTTTTCAAAAGGTTAAAAAGGCTGGATTAGAAATAAAACTATTTGACCAAACTAGTGATATAGGCATGCCATGCGTTATGGCAATAATCGGCGAAGTTGAAAAACATGAATATAAACATTTTGACCTTGCAGCTGGCTATGGAGCCCATCCTAACGCTGCCCGTGCTGCCATTCGTGCCATAACAGAGGCTGCACAGACTCGAATAACTTCTATTGCAGGTTCTCGCGATGATATTATCCCATCTGAATATAGTCAGGCTGCGGCAAGTGAACATGTAAAACTACTTGAAACTTCCATTATACCTAATAGGAAAATGACATCAGGAATTCCACTTGGAACATCACTAACTGAACTTCTTAATAACACTGTTACAGCTCTAGAGAAAGTTGGTATTAATGATATTTTTGCATTTCCACTTTGTGGTGATGAATTCACTTTTTCTGTTATGAAGTTAGTTATACCATCATTGGAAGATCGTGAGGCTAACAGTAATTGGCGACCTAATATCAGAGCTCTGGAAGTGATGCTTGCAGCATGAAAATATTATTTGCAGGTCCAAGTATTTACGGTGCAGATATTGATCTTGGTTCAATTGAACTTAGGTCTCCAGCAGCTCATGGTGATTTAGCCAGAGCAGTGTTGGATGGTGCTAGTGTAATCGGATTGGTAGATGGAGTTTTTGAAGCTATAGCCTCCGTCTGGCACAAAGAAATATTGTTTGCAATACAACGTGGTGTAACTATTGCTGGAGCTGCGTCTATGGGAGCTTTGCGAGTTGCCGAGTGCGCTCAATTTGGTATGATCCCTATTGGTAGGATAGCGCATTCTTATCTTGATGGAAGCTTAGATGATGATGCTGCAGTTGCTATATTACATGGTCCAGATAGTTTTGGTTACCCACCTTTCACTCAAGCATTAGTAGATGTTGAAGCTACAATTTCTTATATGCAATATTGCAAATTTATAAATCCTATTCAGGCTAAGCTGATGATGGAGAATGCCCACAGAACATTTTTTAAGGAACGCACAGTTGATACGATAGTGTTAAATTTGCCCAATAAAGATTATCTAAAACAGCAATATAAAAAATATTTCATCAATCAAAAACAAACTGATGCTCTTGAACTAATTAGATTTATGAAGCAATTATCCAAGCAAAATTCTAAGCAAGAACTTTCTTGGAAACTTGCACAGCCCCAAACTTGGACAGTCGCATTAAATAAAATTATGGATGAAAATCCCACTGTTAAATAAAGAATGATTTTTGTAAATTAACGCTAGTGTCACGCTTCTTGTTTTTTCTTGCTTTTAAGACCGTAATTAAGCGGCTTAAATAACAGGGGGCAAAATGCCACAAAATTATGTTTCTATCACTATTCCTTTAGATCAACGCATGTTCGCAATTCAAGGATTAAACAAACTTACTCCGCGTGAGAAAGAAATTCTTCAGGATGTAGTCAATACTAAAACATCAAAGGAGATTGCACGCAAACGCGGTATTAGCTATCGAACTGTTGAAACTCACAAATCTAACTTGTTGCTAAAAATGGGACTAAGCAGCACAATCGAAATATTCCGTGTTCTTTACGTTTTGTCTAATGAAGATTAAAATGAAATTATGTATATGACCTTGTTCCAAACAAGCGTGCGAGTGTCAACAAAGCACTTTCTATAAGAAATGATTGCGTAAATCAATGCTCTTTGGGCGTTTTGAGTGAAACGAGCCAAAAGTCGATAGTTTTTAAAATGTAGCGCATTCGTTGTTTGCTTATCTTAAAACCTTTTTTAAGGTAAGCAACGGTTTCGCATTTAAGGGCAGGCGTTATTTTTTTGGTATTCAAAATTCTATTAAATATCTAATTTGTGCAGCAGAATGTATAGCAAATTGCGCAGCAAGTATGGCGGAGAGGAAAGGATTAGCAAGAGTATCAAAAATTACTTAATAAAATCAATGACTTAATAAGGAGGTCTGGCGGAGAGGAAGGGATTCGAACCCTCGAGACAGTTACCCGCCTACACCCTTAGCAGGGGCGCGCCTTCAGCCACTCGGCCACCTCTCCATGGACGGTTAAATATTAAGTGAGGCAGTAAATCAAGTGTTGTTTTGCTTCTTTTTACAGATGTTTGAGTTTTTATGTAAAATGATGGTATTGCAAAAGAAAACCCCGCTTAATTTAAGCGAGGATTTTAGTTTAAGAATTTTAATTTAGAAATGCCAAAGAGCGGAAGCGCTAAGGCTATGACCTATAACAGCAGTGCTTGACCAGCCCCAATATCTATAATGTAGATCTAAAGAAACATTGTCGCTAATAGCAAACTCTGCGCCAGCACCGATTGATGCAGTTTGTGTGCCTGTATCATAAAAATAACCACCACCAGAGAGATATAACAGGGCATCAGGGGTTGCTAGATAACCAATGCGAGTGTCAATTCCTACACCATAACCTGAGGTTGGTGAATTACTAGAATAGCCGTTAATATAACCCTCAATACCAAATAAAATGTCATCTTGAACTATGTTAATACCTGCAATAAAATCTGCATATGCAGTTAACAGGTTACCAGTGCTTGATGAGCCACTTATCCCAACACCCATATAAAAACCATTCCAGTCAAAATTGCTATCTGGCGCAATATAGGCTGGCTCAACTGTAATTACTGGATCAGCCGCAAATGCACCCGTGGCTATTAGCACAGAGGCAACAACACTAAGAAACAACTTTTTCATCGGTAAACTCCTCATGTTTTATAAAGATAAAGTCTACCAATATTGGATGCCAATTGCAGAAGAAAAGCAAGAATATTGTGGTCTTTGATTTGCCAAAAGCCTTATTTTATAGTGATTTTTTTTATTTGTTGCAGCGAAACAACTAAAATATCAACCTTATTGTCCTTGTTTTGCTGTAAATGATGGCTTGGAACGCATCATTATTTATGGCAAAAGAAATATAAGCTTTTAATATAGGGAGTCGCAAATGAAATGGCGTGGTCGTAAGGGTAGTTCGAATATTGAGGATAGGCGAGGGGGGAGTTCTCGGCGGGGTTATCGCCCTCGGTCTCACTCAACTAGAAATGTGAGATCAGGTGGACGGCAAATGCGCCTTCCTCGCACTAAAGGCTCATTTATATTGTTAGCGATTATTGTGATTGGGGCTTTGGCATTTGGGGTTAACCCAATGAGTTTGCTTGATGGATCAATTCCTAACTCTCCATCAAATAATTCGGCTAAAGAGCAACCTCGCACCAATGCTGAACAAGATGAATTAGTGCAATTTGTATCAGTCGTGATTAAAGAAACCGAGGATTTGTGGGATAAAATTTTTGCTGATAGCAATATGGCTTATCAAAAACCAAAGGTGGTTTTGTTTAGCGATGCTGTGCGCTCTGGTTGTGGGCAGGCAAGCTCTAGTATGGGCCCTTTTTATTGTCCTGCCGATCAAAAAGTATATATCGATCTTTCATTTTATGACCAATTGCGAAAACAATTTGGCGCTCCGGGAGATTTTGCTCAAGCATATGTTTTAGCGCATGAGGTTGGGCATCATGTACAGCAACTCACAGGCGTTTTGCCAGAGTTTAACAAAGCTCGTCCTCGCCTTAGCAAAACTGAATCTAATGAGTGGTCGGTGCGGGTTGAGTTGCAGGCAGATTGTTATGCTGGTGTTTGGGCGGCTTATGCTGGGCAGGAAGATTTGCTGGAGCGTGGTGATATTGCTGAGGCATTAAATGCCGCTAATTCAATTGGTGATGATACACTTCAAAAGAAAATGCAGGGTTATGCTGTTCCTAAGACTTTTTCGCATGGCACATCTGAGCAGCGTAAATATTGGTTTGAGCGGGGGTATAAAGAGGGTAATCCTGCTAGTTGTGATACGTTTAAAGCATCGAGATTGTAGGGTTTTGTAATTTATTTTCTTTAGACCCCCCATCTCTGAGCTTTCCCTCCGCCTCACCCTGAGCATCCCTCCGACTCTCACCTGAGCATCCCTCCGCCTCACCCTGAGCTTGTCGAAGGGTGAAGAGTTAATCCTCACAATTCATTTCTTGCTTCTTCACCCTTCGACAAGCTCAGGGTGAGGGGGTGGAGAGTGTGTGTGCAGGTGAGGGGGTGGAGAGTGTGTGTGCAGGTGAGGGGGTGGAGAGTGTGTGTGCAGGTGAGGGGGTGGAGAGTGTGTTGTGCAGGTGAGGGTGGAGAGTGTGTTGTGCAGGTGAGGGTGGAGAGTGTGTAGGTGAGAGCGGAGGGAAAGCTTAGGGTGAGGGTTGGAGGGAAATTAGGGTGGGGTGGAATGAGGGTGGCGGGGTAGAATGGTGGCGATAAGAAAAATAAATAACGTAAAGACTAGTAAAAATGCGGGCAGGGGTTTAATGAAAATAAAGATTGAGTAGAGAAAGAAAATATAGTGAAACAATATGATGTGGTAATTATTGGTGCTGGGGCTGCCGGTATGATGGCTGCAATTGAAGCAGGGAGACGAAGGCGTTCGGTTTTGTTGCTTGAGCATAATAAAAATATGGGTGAAAAAATTCGTATTTCTGGTGGTGGGCGATGTAATTTTACTAATCTTGGCACTAGTTATAAAAATTATCTCTCGAATAATCCAAAATTTGCAATTTCGGCGCTTAGTCAATTCACTCAGCAAGATTTTATTGCGATGCTAAAGGTGCATAAAATAGCTTGGCATGAAAAGGCTAAAGGTGCGCTTTTTTGTGATGATGAGGCTTGGCAAATTGTTGAAATGTTGCGCTTTGAAATGGAAAGACTAGGCGTGCAAATTACCACCAATATTAAAGTTGAGCGGGTAGATAAAATCCCTGATGGCTTTAGTGTTAGTTGGCAGGAAAAAAGTGATGTGCAGGTGGCTTCTTGTGAATCTTTGGTTATTGCAACGGGCGGCAAATCTATTCCGAAAATGGGGGCGAGCAATTTTGGCTATAAAATTGCTGAGCAGTTTAATTTGCGCTTGGTTGAAACTCGGGCGGCTTTGGTGCCGCTAACGTTCGACCCTGTTCTTAAGCAGCAAATGAGTGCGCTTAGTGGTGTGTCGCAAGATGTGAGGGTGAGTTGTGGTAAAATTTCGTTTGATGAGGCGATGCTGTTTACGCATCGGGGGCTTAGTGGACCAGCAATTTTGCAGATTTCCTCACACTGGCGAGAGGGGCAGGAGCTAACTATAAATCTTGCGCCTGATGTTGATGTATTTGAGTGGCTGCGAGATGAGCGGCAAAAAAATGGCAAGCGGGAAATAGGCACGATTTTGGCGGAGATTTTGCCTAAGAGATTAGCGCAGCAAATTGGGAATCAGTTTGTCGGGCGTTTGGCAGATGTTGGCGATAAAGTTTTGCGTCAAGTTGCAAGTCGAGTGAATGAGTGGCGAGTGAAGCCGATTGGTAGCGAAGGCTATCGCACAGCAGAAGTGACATTTGGCGGCATTGATACACGAGATCTAAACGCCAAAACACTTGAGGCGAAATCGGTTGAGGGATTGTTTTTTGTTGGTGAGTTGATTGATGTCACGGGCTGGTTGGGCGGCTATAACTTCCAATGGGCATGGGCATCAGGTTATTGTGCTGGTCGCACGGCTTAAATTTACTTTGATCTACTTCGTCAACTGAGGAATACTCCCTGCGCTTGTTTCCTCGTATATCTTAGCGAATTTAAACTTTAGTTTCAGTTCTTTACTATTGAGTTTATTGAATGCTATTTATTTAGTTGATCTTTTATAAGCTTGCTTATTGAATCAATTTCTTCTTCATTCTCAATATAATTTCCAATATCAAGTTCTTTTATTCGTTTACGGAAAACTTTATTAAAAAGTGTCAATGCTTCTATCATCCATTCTTGATGTGTAGACCAATCTTCTTTTTTTGTAATATCAGCACCATCTTTAAAAACAACAATTCTACTTGATCTTTTTTTTGGTAGTTCTTTCCAGTTCAAACTAAAACCCAGCTCATTTTCGATTGCTATTTTATCTTGTTGTAACATCATATAATAAATGTTTGCATTTTTTTTATCAAGAATCTCTAATTCAACTCCAAGTCGGTTACTTTGAGTGTTGAGTGTTGCACCTAAATGAAATCCTGTTCGACCAATTGAAAAATTCATCCAATGTTGCGGTAATGGTTTACGGGCACGAAGAGTAGTTTTTTCTTTTAATTTTGGTGCAAAATCTTGCCAAAAAGCTAGCTGCAATTGTTTGGTTTTTGTTAAGTTTCCTTCTCCTATCTGTCTGCTAGCTTTACTAACTGATCTTGACCAATCATTGGGTTTAGAAACAATATTAAATTTTGGTGCTGCGGGGCTTTCACTAATTTTCCATAATTCAACTTCTAGTCCAAAAAAACGTAATGAATCTTCAGTAGAACTATTTAACCAATCAAGAGTTGCACGATGTTCATTTGTAAAACTAGAAGCAATCCAGACTATTGTTACTGCCTTTAACCCTGCAGCATAAGTTAGTAATTGCCCAAGATGAGTATGATCTGTTTTCTCTAATTGGTTCTCAATTAACACCCAGCTACCATCGTAAGTATCTTTACATAAAATATCTGCTCGAAATGGACCAACATCTTTTTCCTCTGCTTCAACCTCTAACTCCATATCTAATACATCAGCAAGCACTTCCATGTTTTCTGGTTGCGCCAACCATGGCGTAAAATCACGATCTTCGGTTTTCCAAGTGTCGCAAAGTTCTACTTTAATTAAACGCCCTAGATTTCCCATTCTTTTATTCCTATTTTTTTCAAAATATTAAAATTTACAAATGAATCTCGCAATCCATTTGTTGGTGCAAGATGCGGATAATATCTATATAAATTTCTGATTGTTGATAGAAAATAATATGCTTCCCAACATTATATTTATAATATCCTGCACGAATATCGCTTACCCTTCCAATATTCACACCTGCCGTTAAGCCGTCAAAACTAGCTAGAATATTAGCTACATAGTTATCAGCCTGTTCAAGCGACCAGCTTTGAAAACTATATAACCAAATATCTTCCAAATCATTTTCTGCAAGAGGTGAAAGTCGATAAGACTTAGCTATTTTTGACATGTTTATTTCGCATTTTTTGCAAAAATTCATCACCATCAAATGTTTGCACAAAACCAGACTTTTCACCAGCAATCAGCGCATCTTGCAGGTCTTTTACCTTAGCTTCATGCTCTTCTAACAAGCGCAAACCTGCCCGCACCACATCACTAGTCGAGCCATAACGCCCGCCTTTTACTTGCGAAGTAATGAAATTAGAAAAATGATCTCCCAACGAGATAGACGTGTTTTTAGCCATTTGAACGCCTCCTTAAATACCAATATATATTAATTATTGGTATTTTCAATAAAGAATATCTATTATTTCATACCCAACATACGCTTAAGCACGTTGGTTTTAAGCACAAAGTGGTGCAATAGTGCTGCTGCGATGTGCAGGATAATTACTGCCAATAATAGTTTTGTGCCAAGCCCATGCGATAAAGCAGATTGCTTAATGCCAAAAAACCAAGCCACTGCGCCTGAAAGCGGCAAGCCGATTAACAACACATAAAAAAGAATATGCACAGCTTTTGCAATCATTCCAACAAATGGCAATTCGCTTTTTGGCAAAGGTGGAACACCACGAGTGGAGCGTAAATATAAGCGCCATAAAACTAGCACCAAAATAATCACACCAACAATAACATGCGGATTTGGTGAAGGGACATTCTCTACCAACCCGTCCATTCTGGCTTTCCATAACTTGTTTATTCCTTCGCTTAGCAAATATTGAAAAGCAACTAATGCAACAACAAGCCAATGTAAATATATTTGAGTTTTTGAAAATGTTTGAGGTGATTTTGTCATTTTGTTTTTTCCTTGTTAAATACCTTAAGCAACACCAACTATTTGTGTTTCTGGTTTTTGTGGTAAGCTTTTTTGCTCACGAATTAAGTTGATAAATCGAGTGAATAGATAGTCTGAATCATGTGGGCCGGGTGAGGCTTCTGGGTGATATTGTACCGAGAAAACAGGTTTTCCTTCAATTGCTAAGCCACAGTTTGATCTGTCAAATAATGACTTATGCGTTTCAATAACGCCTTTTGGAAGCGTATCAGCATCAATCGCAAACCCGTGATTCATCGAGGTGATTTCAACTTTTTTGGTGATTAAATCTTGCACAGGGTGGTTCGCCCCATGATGCCCTTGGTGCATTTTAATCGTCTTTGCGCCAAGTGCCAAACCAAGCAGTTGATGCCCAAGACAAATGCCAAATAATGGCAATCCGCTATCTACCAATTCTCGAATATTCTTTGTCGCATATTCTCCCGTTGCCGCAGGATCTCCCGGACCATTTGAAAGAAAAATCCCATCAGGGTTTAGTGCTAAAATTTCACTTGCAGGAGTAGATGCCGCCACGATAGTCACCTTTGCACCTTTTGAAGCTAAGGAGCGTAAAATATTACGCTTTGCACCATAATCAATCGCCACAACATGAAATTCTGCCGCCACATCATCAGCCTGCTCATCACCCCAAACCCATTTTTGCTCATTCCAAAAATACGTCTTTGGCGTGGTGACTTCTTTTGCTAAATCAAGCCCAACTAAACCAGAAAAATCTTTTAACTCAGCTTTGAGAGCAGCCTCATTAAAAACCGCATTTTCTGCATGTGCAATGATACCGTTCGGCATACCATTTTCACGAATATATGCCGTAAGCGCTCGAGTATCTACACCGCTTATGCCAATGATATTGTTTTTCTTAAGCCATTTATCAAGCGCTTCAGTTGCTCGATAATTAGCAGGATTTGTAATATCAGCTTTTAAAATACAACCACGAACACCTGATTTTGCTGCAAGATTAGATGTTTCTAAATCCTCATCATTCACCCCAACATTACCTATATGGGGAAATGTAAAAGTAATAATTTGTCCCGCATAAGAGGGGTCACTAAGAATTTCTTGATAGCCCGTCATTGCAGTATTAAAACATATCTCGCCAACTGCATGCCCAGTTGCGCCAATGCCATATCCTTCAATTTTAGTGCCATCTGCTAAAATTATCATCGCCGTTTTTGGGGTGTTTTGCCAACCTGACATATTTTTCTCCTGATATGCGAACTACCTACGCAAGAAATGTAGAATTTTTGCGAGAATATTGCACAAAACTCATTTGGTCAACAAAAGCCTAACTAATAAAATTGTTCCTTATCAAGCACTTATAAAGTTATTAGCAGAAATATTGGCAAAGGCATAACTTATTGCTATATGATGCGTTAGTTTCAACGATTATTGGGGGCAGTAATGCGAGATCAATTAAACGCAGATTTAGTCAAATCTATTAAAGCAAAAGACAAACGCCGTTCGGCAACTTTACGCCTAATTAACGCCGCAATTCAAGACCGTGATATTGATGCTCGTGGTAAGGGTAAAGAGAATATTGGTGATGAAGAAATTCTAGTTTTATTGCAAAAAATGGTAAAACAGCGGGCTGAATCAATCGAAATATATGCAAAAGCTGGTCGGGTTGATTTAGAAGAACAAGAGCGGGCAGAGGTGATAATCATTGAGCATTATTTGCCCCAACCACTTGGCGATGAAGAGGTAGCGGCAGAAATCACTATTGCAATTGAGGCGACCGGCGCACAAAGCCTGCGTGATATGGGCAAAGTTGTTGGTGCATTAAAGGCAAAATTCCCCGGGCGCATTGATTTTGGCAAAGCCTCCAAATTGGTGAAAGAAAAACTGGGTGGGTAGGAGTTTTTCAAATTAAGGAATGTTTTTAATTAATATAGCAAAATTTGGGCGGTAACATTATTGGGGAGTATGAGTAATGCCACCTACCATTACTAGCAATAACTCTTTGTTGTCATTGTTGTAAAGGTTACATAATTCATTAATAGAAATTAAAACTGGGTGTCATTTTTGCCCTCTATTGTCTTTCCCTTTTTCGCATCATTCCTATATGTGTCACGCAACTTACTGACAGATTTGTTATTCTTTTATACGATGTAAGTCTACACGCCGATGGTTAATTCGCAATAACGAAGGCAGAGAAACCAACCCAAAAACCAGCTAACCCTGATATTCAAAAACACCACAAACAAGCGCTTGCTCAACATTTGGTTTTAACAATCCAAGCCCATCGATAAGTCTTTCATGCCCGAGTAATATTTCAACTATCTGTCCTGAATAGCGAATTGCGGTTTCTTTCATCATTCCCATCATTGGCCAGCCCCAAAGGGCGGAAATGGTTACGCCGCTTTGCACGAAATGCGGGTCGGTTAAAAAACTACAATTTATCACCGCCTCAACGGGGCTTCTATTGCTCTCACTTCCGCCAACTAAATCGATAATTACTGATCCGTTGGGAACTAAATCTTTAAGATGAGTATTGCTGATTAGAAAATTCTTGCCTCGTAAATGCGCCGATTGCTCAGCGCCATTTATCACCAAATCTGCATCTTTAAGCCAAAAATCAATTCTCCCTTTTGCTGTGTGCGCACGTCCTAAAACATGAATATTTTTAACACCTGCTTGATGGATTTTATCTATTGCGCCTTGCCCAACATTGCCATAACCTAAAATAACCACTTTGGCATTATTTATGTCTAGTTCTGGCTTGTTTTGAGCCAATAATTTAAGCCCATAAGCTGCGCCTGCTTGCCCTGTTTCGTGCAAACATTGAATACGGCGCAAGCCAAATTGTGAAGGTGGGTGGTTTGCACGATAATTGGCAATTGCCTGTTTGCCCTGTTGCTGTTCAAATTCATGCAGATCAAAAACATGTGTGTCTGAATTTTTAAGTTTTTCAATAATGCCATGCTCATCGTTGAAATTTTTACTGTCATAAAAATATAGTGCATCTTGCCCGATAGCGTCTAATTCTTCAAATTTAAGATTTGGCTGAATCACTCTTAAAGAGCGTGGAGAACGGTTGGCGCACCGATTAATTGCTTGGCGCACTCGCCTGCTCCAGCCAAACACTCTTACCCGCAAACAGCCCATGCTATTATTTTCAAAAAATGGACTTAATGCCATATTCATCGCTACCCGAGAAAGAATATTCTCATCACTATTCACCTTAGGAGATTCATATATTTCCTCCATAGCAATCACATTGATATGATTGTCTTGCA